>FSSH01000116.1_pt3 | contig 130487 bp, 148 predicted proteins | sample 1166101 | NCBI WGS metagenome assembly FSSH01 (sample SAMEA32972668, study PRJEB13176) | freshwater metagenome | biome: Drinking water system; feature: Biomass in drinking water that filtered by 0.45 um membrane; material: drinking water | place: USA | collected 2012-12-20 | depth 0 m | reverse complement strand
TCGTGGCTAAGATTATTGAATAGTAAGTAATTAAAATTAAGCGGCAGGCTATTGTTAGTCTGCCGTTTCGCTCTTTAAAGGAAAATAAAATGGCAGCTCAAAAAATTCGTATTCGCTTGAAAGCTTTTGATTATCGTTTGATAGATCAATCTGCTCAAGAAATTGTCGAAACAGCTAAACGTACTGGTGCAGTGGTAAAAGGTCCAGTGCCGTTGCCAACACGTATTGAACGTTTTGATATTCTACGTTCACCACACGTAAACAAAACATCACGTGATCAATTCGAGATTCGTACGCACCAACGTTTGATGGATATTGTTGATCCAACAGACAAAACAGTGGATGCTTTAATGAAGTTAGATTTACCAGCTGGTGTGGATGTAGAGATTAAGCTGTAAAATTCCGCCTTAAATTAGTGTTAAGTTTCAAAAGCTATTGTAATAAAATCATGGGTTCGGTATAATCCGCGCTCTTTCACAGAAGTCGGTCAATTGTAATCGACTTCTTTAACTAAAAATAAGGATACGATCATGAGCTTAGGGCTTATTGGTCGCAAGGTGGGCATGACCCGCGTGTTTACTGATGATGGCGCAAGCATCCCAGTAACCGTGTTGGAAGTTGTTCCTAACCGTGTGACACAGATCAAGACAATCGCGAGCGATGGCTATACTGGCATTCAAGTTGCTCATGACGAGCGTCGTGCTAGCCGCATAAACAAAGCATTGACTGGGCATTATGCCAAGGCAGGCGTTGCTGCGGGTTCAGGCATCAAAGAATTCAATGTTTCTGCTGACGTTTTAAGCGGCTACCAAGTTGGTGGCAGCATTACAGTGGAAATTTTCTCTGCAGGTCAAATGGTTGACGTAACAGGTACCTCGATTGGTAAAGGCTTTGCTGGCGCAATTAAACGTCATCACTTTAAGTCTAACCGCGCATCGCACGGTAACTCTAAGTCACACAATGTTCCTGGTTCAATCGGTATGGCGCAAGATCCGGGTCGAGTATTCCCTGGTAAGCGTATGCCTGGTCATTTAGGTGACGTAACCGTAACGACACAAAACCTAGAAATAGTGCGTGTTGATGCTGAGCGTAACCTGTTGTTGATTAAAGGTGCGATTCCTGGTTCTAAAGGCGGCGACGTTGTTGTGCGCCCAGCCATTAAAGTGAAGCTCCATAAATCTAAGGGAGCTAAATAATGGAACTCAAATTAATCGATAAAAACGGTAAAGCCGCTAAAAAAGGCGTTGACGTTTCTGAAGTGACTTTTGGTCGTGAGTTTAACGAAGCTTTAGTGCATCAAGTAGTTGTTGCTTACATGGCAAATGCCCGTACAGCAACACGCGCACAAAAAGGCCGTGATAACGTTGCGCATACGACACACAAGCCGTACGCTCAAAAAGGTACTGGTAACGCACGTGCAGGTATGAGCTCAAGCCCTATCTGGCGTGGAGGTGGACGTGCATTCCCTAATTCACCAAACGAAAATTTCAGCCATAAAGTAAACCGTAAAGCGTACCGTGCTGGTATGCAAACGATTTTATCTGAACTAGTGCGTCAAGAGCGCATTACTGTTGTTGAAGAATTTAAAATCGACACACCTAAAACAAAACAATTTGTTGAGAAAATTAAAGGTCTTGGCTATGCCGATGGCGTTTTGTTGTTAACAGACGGTTTTGATGAGAACTTGTATTTGTCATCACGTAACTTAACCAATGTTATGGTGATTGAAGCGCAATTTGCTGACCCAGTTAGCTTGGTGCGTTTCCCTAGGGTATTGGCAACCGCAGGTGCAGTTAAAAAACTTGAGGAGTTGCTAGCATGATGACCGCAATAACAAAATCTCAAGATCGCTTATTGCAAGTGATTTTAGCGCCACAAATCACAGAAAAAGCAACGTACATTGCTGATAAGCATCAGCAAATTGCTTTTAAAGTACGCACTGACGCAACTAAATTTGAAATCAAAGCAGCGGTAGAGCTTGTTTTCAAAGTCGAAGTTGAAAAAGTTGCTACGATTAATGTGGGTGGCAAAATTAAACGCGCTGGCAAACGTATGGGCAAGCGCAACGACTGGAAAAAAGCGTATGTCAGCTTGAAACCAGGCCAAGAAATTAACTTCGCAGCGGGCGAATAAGGAGAGAAGAGATGGCATTAGTTAAAGTCAAACCAACTTCCCCCGGTCGTCGTGGCGTCGTAAAGGTCGTAACACCAGATCTTTACAAAGGCAAACCACACGCACCGCTGTTGGAAAGTCAAAGTAAACACGCTGGCCGTAATAATAATGGTCATATTACAACCCGTCACCAAGGTGGTGGTCATAAGCAGCACTATCGTATGATTGATTTCCGTCGTAACAAAGACGGCATTCCTGCGAAAGTGGAGCATATTGAGTACGATCCAAATCGTACAGCGCATATTGCTTTGCTTTGTTACGCTGATGGTGAGCGTCGCTACATCATTGCGCCACGCGGCATTGCTGCTGGTGCGCAATTGATTAGCGGTGCGGAAGCCCCAATCAAAGTAGGTAATGCATTGCCATTACGCAATATCCCAGTGGGTAGCACGATTCATTGTATCGAGTTGCAACCAGGTAAAGGCGCGCAAATTGCACGTTCAGCCGGTACTTCAGTACAGTTGCTAGCACGTGAAGGTGCTTACGCTTCATTACGCTTACGCTCAGGTGAAGTTCGCCGCGTACACGTAGATTGCAAAGCAACTTTAGGTGAAGTGGGTAACGAAGAGCATTCATTACGTTCAATCGGTAAAGCTGGTGCAATGCGCTGGCGTGGTGTTCGTCCAACCGTTCGCGGTGTGGTGATGAACCCGGTTGATCACCCGCACGGTGGTGGTGAAGGTAAAACTGCAGCTGGTATGAATCCAGTGAGCCCATGGGGTGTTAAAACGAAGGGTTATCGTACACGTAGTAATAAGCGTACTGATAACATGCGTATCAGTCGTCGTCCGAGAGGCGTAAGGTAATCATATGGCACGTTCAATTAAAAAAGGTCCATTTATTGATGGTCATTTGGCAAAAAAAGTAGAAGTCGCAGCCGCTTCGCGCGATCGTAAACCAATTAAAACTTGGTCACGTCGTTCTACTATCTTGCCAGATTTTATTGGTTTAACCATTGCGATTCACAATGGTAAGCAACACATCCCAGTGTTGATTTCTGAAAACATGGTTGGTCATAAGCTCGGCGAATTTGCGTTAACCCGCACATTCAAGGGCCACGCGGCTGATAGAAAAGCGAAGAAATAGAGGCCTATGATGCAAGTAACTGCAATATTAAAAGGCGTTCACCTTTCTCCGCAAAAAGCGCGTTTGGTGGCTGACCTTGTTCGTGGCAAAAAAGTAGATCACGCATTAAATATTTTACAATTCACACCTAAAAAAGGTGCTGAAGTGATTAAAAAAGTAGTTGAATCTGCAATTGCAAATGCTGAACATAACAATGGCGCTGATATTGACGAGTTGAAGGTGACTTCAATTTACGTTGATAAAGGCATTGTGCTAAAACGTATTCGTCCACGTGCAAAAGGTCGCGCGGGTCGTATTACTAAACCAACCTGTCACATTCATGTGACTGTCGGTAACTAAAGGATAATCATGGGTCAAAAAATTCATCCAATTGGTTTCCGTCTGAGTGTCCAGAAGAATTGGGCTTCACGTTGGTATGCCAATAGCAAAAACTTTCCTGCCATGTTGCAAAGCGACATTAAAGTACGTGAGTTTTTAAATAAAAAATTAGCCAGTGCTGCGGTAAGCAAGATTATTATTGAGCGCCCTGCAAAAAATGCAAAAATTACCATTCACAGTGCCCGTCCAGGTGTTGTAATTGGTAAAAAAGGTGAAGATATTGAATCTTTACGCGCTACTTTACAAGGTTTGATGGGCGTTCCTGTTCATTTAAACATTGAAGAAGTTCGCAAGCCTGAAATTGATGCTACATTGATTGCACAATCAATCGCTCAGCAACTTGAAAAACGTGTGATGTTCCGCCGTGCCATGAAACGCGCTATGCAAAATGCAATGCGTTTAGGTGCTCAAGGTATCAAAATCATGAGTTCTGGTCGTTTGAATGGTATCGAAATTGCGCGTACAGAATGGTATCGCGAAGGCCGTGTTCCATTACATACATTGCGTGCTGACATTGATTACGGTGTTGCTGAAGCTTCAACAACATACGGTATTATTGGTATTAAAGTGTGGGTATTTAAAGGTGAGATTTTTGCTGATAACGTACCAACACCAATTGGCGCAACTGCACCAGCCGCTGTGCCAGCTGCTGAACCAGAGAAAAAAGTAAGAAAGCCGAGGGCTAAAGATGCTGCAACCGTCTAGACAAAAATACCGTAAGATGCAAAAAGGCCGTAATAAAGGCATTGCAACTACGGGTAATAAAGTAAGTTTTGGTGATTTTGGTTTAAAAGCCATTGGTCGCGGTCGTTTAACGGCTCGTCAAATCGAAGCGGCGCGTCGTGTGATGACTCGTCACATTAAACGTGGTGGTCGTGTATGGATTCGTATTTTCCCAGATCAACCAATTTCTAAAAAACCTGCTGAAGTGCGTATGGGTAACGGTAAAGGTAGTACCGAGTACTACGTAGCGCAAATCCAGCCAGGTAAAATGTTGTACGAGATGGACGGCGTAAGCGAAGAGCTTGCACGTGAAGCGTTCCGTTTGGCTGCTGCTAAGTTGCCAATTGAGACCACTTTCATGACACGTCAAATCGGTAGTTAAGAAAAGGCGAGCTAAAATGAAAGCTTTAGATTTAAGAGCAAAAAGTGTTGACGAGTTGAACGCGGAGTTAATTGAATTGCGCCGCGCGCAATTTTCACTGCGTATGCAAGTTGCAACACAACAATTAACCAAAGTAGATCAGCTAGGTAAAGTACGCAAAGATGTAGCGCGTGTGAAGCTTGTTTTAGCTGAGAAAGCGAAACAGGCATAATCATGACAGAATCTACAAAAGTAGTACGTAGCTTAAGCGGCCGTGTTGTTTCAGACAAAATGGATAAAACGGTAACGGTTTTAGTTGAGCGTAAAGTTAAACATCCATTGATCGGTAAAGTGGTTGTGAAATCGAATAAATTTCACGCGCATGACGAAACTAATGCATGTAAAGAAGGCGATTTAGTGACTATTACAGAATCACGTCCTTTGTCAAAAACAAAGACATGGGTTGTAAGCAAGGTTGCTTCAAAAGCCTAAGTAATATTATGTGTAGTAAAGCAGTTATGCCTTGCTACACATTTAGTTTTAAGTTATAATGTTGGACTTTTCGGTACTCGTGAATCTTGGTTAGTAGTTTCTAAGGTTCATAAAAGCAAGTACCCCAATACTGACCGTGGTCTACTGGCCGTTTTGATTAAGTTCATGCGGCTGGTGTTGGTTTAACGGATTAAGTTGGAGATTATTCTCATGATTCAAATGCAATCAAGGCTAGAAGTTGCCGATAACACTGGTGCACGCTCTGTGCAGTGTATTAAAGTGTTGGGCGGTTCAAAGCGTCGTTACGCTGGTATAGGTGACATTATCAAAGTCAGCATTAAAGATGCTGCCCCACGTGGTCGCGTAAAAAAAGGCGAAGTGTACAGTGCTGTTGTAGTGCGTACTGCTAAAGGTGTTCGTCGTCCAGACGGTTCTTTAGTTAAGTTCGATGCTAATGCCGCCGTTCTTCTAAATAATAAATTAGAGCCAATTGGTACGCGTATTTTCGGCCCAGTAACGCGTGAGTTGCGTACTGAGAAATTCATGAAAATTGTTTCTCTTGCGCCTGAAGTGCTGTAAGGGATAGGGACAATATATGAGCAAAATTCATAAAGGCGACCAAGTCGTTCTAAATACAGGTAAAGATAAAGGTAAGCGCGGCGTAGTATTAAACGTGCTTGAATCTGGTCATGTAGTGGTTGAAGGTTTAAATGTTGCTAAAAAGCACGCTAAACCAAATCCAGCAAAAGGTGTTGCTGGCGGTATTATCGCTAAAGAAATGCCGATTGATATTTCTAACATTGCATTATTTAACAATGCAACTCAAAAAGCTGACCGTGTTGGTTACAAGATTTTGAAAGACGGCAAAAAAGTGCGCGTATTCAAATCTAACGGCGAAGCAGTGGACGCATAGGATAAATCATGGCGCGCTTAAAACAATTTTATAAAGACTCTGTTGTTCAAAAAATGACTGAGCAATTTGGTTACACTTCAGTCATGCAAGTGCCTCGTATTGAGAAAATCACCTTGAACATGGGTGTAGGCGAAGCAGTTGCTGATAAAAAAGTGATGGAAAATGCAGTTGGCGATATGGAAAAAATTGCTGGTCAAAAAGTAGTTGTGACTAAAGCAAAAAAATCTGTTGCGGCATTTAAAATCCGTGATGATTATCCTGTTGGTTGCAAAGTGACTTTACGTCGCGAGCGCATGTACGAATTCCTTGATCGTCTGATCACGGTTGCTATTCCACGTATTCGTGACTTCCGCGGTATCCCAGCGAAATCATTTGATGGCCGTGGTAATTACAACATGGGTGTTAAAGAGCAAATCATATTCCCGGAAATTGAATATGACAAAATTGACGCGATTCGCGGCATGAACATTACGATTACTACAACGGCAAAAACAGACGAAGAAGCAAAAGCTTTGCTTGCTGCGTTTAGTTTTCCTTTTAGAGGTTAAGACATGGCAAAAACATGTATGACAGAACGCGAATCTAAACGTCGCGCAACAGTTGCTAAATTCGCAGGCAAGCGTGATGCGTTAAACGCAACGATTAATGATCAAAGTGCAACATTGGAAGATCGTCGTGAAGCACGTTTGAAATTGCAAGCATTGCCACGCAATTCAAGCCCGGTGCGTTTGCGTAACCGCTGTGCATTAACAGGTCGCCCACGTGGTGTTTTCAGTAAATTTGGTATCGGTCGCAGCAAATTGCGCGATTTGATGATGAGTGGCCAAGTGCCAGGCGTCACCAAAGCTAGCTGGTAACGGAGGAATAAATTATGAGTATGAGTGATCCGATTGCCGATATGCTAACGCGTATTCGTAACGCACAAAGTGTTAACAAGTTATCAGTTTCTATGCCTGCTTCTAAACTTAAAGCTGCAATTGCTGCGGTTCTAAAAGATGAAGGTTATATTGATGATTTCGCTGTAGCTGCTAATGATGGCAAGCCATTGTTAAATATCAGCTTGAAATATTATGCTGGCCGCCCAGTAATTGAGAAGATTGACCGCGTAAGTAAGCCTGGTCTTCGCATCTACAAAGGTTCAGACAATATTCCTAAAGTAATGAATGGTCTTGGTGTGACAATTATGTCTACATCCAAGGGTGTAATGACAGATCGTAAAGCACAAGCAGCCGGTATCGGTGGCGAAGTGTTGTGCGTAGTGGCTTAAGGAGAAGCAAATGTCACGTGTTGCTAAAAATCCAGTCGCTATACCAGAAAAAGTAGAAGTTGTACTGAGTGCTAATAGTATTGCAGTAAGCGGTCCTTTAGGTAAATTATCACATCCGTTAACAAGCGCAGTAGCGCTAAAGCATGAGGGTGAAACAATTACTTTTGCTGCTACCAATGATACAAAACACTCAAGCGCAATGTCAGGTACCTTACGTGCACTCGTTGCTAATATGGTTCATGGCGTTTCTGTTGGTTTTACTCGCAAGCTTACTTTAGTAGGCGTGGGTTATAAAGCTAATGCACAAGGCGCAATGTTAAATTTAGAGCTTGGTTATTCACACCCGATTAATCACAAAATGCCAGTTGGTGTAACGGTGACAACACCTACTCCAACAGAAGTTATTTTGACTGGTTATGATAAGCAAGTGATTGGTCAAGTAGCTGCGCAAATTCGTTCTTACCGTGCACCAGAGCCATATAAAGGCAAAGGCGTTCGTTATGCAGATGAAGTGGTCGCAATTAAAGAAACCAAAAAGAAATAAGTAGATAAGGTCAAACTATGAACAACGTAGATAATCGCTTACGCCGTGCACGTAAAACCCGTGCCAAAATCGCTGAGCTAAAAGTGACACGTTTAAGCGTGCATCGTACTAATACGCACATTTATGCGCAAATTATTGCTGAAACTGGCGATAAAGTATTAGCAAGTGCTTCAACTGTTGAGGCTGATGTACGTAAAAAAGTTAAGAATGGTGGCAACGTAGAAGCTGCTGCCGCTATTGGTAAATTAATTGCTGAAAAAGCGAAAAAAGCGGGTATTACTACTGTGGCTTTTGATCGTTCAGGCTACAAATACCATGGTCGTATCAAGGCGTTAGCAGATGCTGCGCGTGAAAACGGCCTGTCATTCTAAGAAGCGAGACAGATAATGGCTAGAGAAATCGAACAACAACAGCAAACCGATGGTTTGCGTGAAAAAATGATTACTGTAAACCGTGTAAGTAAAACGGTTAAAGGTGGTCGTATTATGAGTTTCGCTGCATTGACTGTAGTCGGTGATGGTGATGGTGCAGTTGGCATGGGTAAAGGCAAAGCACGTGAAGTGCCAGTTGCTGTACAAAAAGCCATGGATGAAGCGCGTCGTGGCATGCTTAAAGTTAACCTAAACAACGGTACATTGCATCATGCAGTAACTGGTGTTCACGGTGCTGCTAAAGTGTTTATTCAACCAGCTTCTGAAGGTACTGGCATTATTGCTGGTGGTGCAATGCGCGCAATCTTTGAAGTAATGGGTGTCACAAACGTTGTTGCGAAATGTATTGGTTCGACAAATCCTTATAATTTGGTACGTGCCACATTGAATGGTCTTGAATCAATGAATACACCATCTGAAATTGCTGCTAAACGCGGTAAATCAGTAGAAGAAATTAGAGGCTAATGATGGCTAAAGTTAAAGCAGTTGCAACACCAATCAAAGTAACGTTGGTAAAAAGCGTAATCGGTCGTATTGAGTCACATAAAGCGACTGTTAAAGGCTTAGGCTTACGTCGCATGCACCACACAGTTGAGTTGCAAGATACGCCAGCAATTCGCGGCATGATCAACACAGTTGGTTATCTGTTAAAGGTAGAGGGATAATGCAATTAAATACAATTAAGCCTGCAGAAGGCGCTAAGAAAAATGCTCGCCGTGTTGGTCGTGGTATTGGTTCTGGTTTAGGTAAAACAGCTGGCCGTGGCCATAAGGGTCAAAAATCACGTACAGGCGGCTTCCATAAAGTTGGTTTCGAAGGCGGCCAAATGCCTTTGCAACGTCGTTTACCAAAACGCGGTTTTAAATCAATGACTAAAGCAGATACAGCCCATGTGCGCACTTCAGAATTAAACAACTTACCAGTTGATACCATTGATTTGTTGGTTTTGAAACAAGCAAATGTAGTTTCTGGAAACGTGCTTGCCGCAAAAGTATTTTTGTCCGGCGAAATCACTAAAAAACTTAACCTAACTGGTTTGTTGTTAACTAAAGGCGCTCGCGCTGCAGTTGAAGCGGCTGGCGGTAAAGTTGTTGACGCTGAATAACTACTAAGATTAGAGAATAGTATTGGCTCAAGATAGTCTTTTAGGTGCAGTAGGTAAAATGAGTGAGCTGAAAAGCCGCTTGTGGTTTGTGCTAGGTGCATTGGTTGTATACCGTTTAGGTGCGCATATTCCAGTTCCTGGTATTGACCCTACTGTTTTAAAACAGCTGTTTGACTCGCAAAGTGGCGGTATCTTGGGCATGTTTAACATGTTCTCAGGAGGCGCGCTTTCACGCTTTACCGTGTTTGCACTAGGTATTATGCCGTACATCTCGGCCTCTATTATCATGCAACTACTATCTGTGGTTTCTCCAAAAATGGAGCAGCTTAAGAAAGAGGGTGAGGCAGGACGTCGTACTATTACTAAATATACGCGTTACGGTACGGTTGTTTTAGCAACTTTTCAAGCATTAGGTATAGCTATTGCATTAGAAGGTCAAGCTGGCTTGGTGCTAGATCCTGGCATGGCGTTTAGATTGATTGCGGTTGTAACATTAGTAAGCGGTACCATGTTTTTAATGTGGTTAGGTGAGCAAATTACAGAGCGTGGTATTGGTAATGGTATTTCTATTATCATTTTTGCGGGTATCGTTGCTGGCTTGCCAAGTGCTGTTGGTGGAACGTTAGAATTAGCAAGAACTGGTGCTTTTTCAATACCTTTAGTGATGTTCTTGTTTATCGCTATTTTGCTAGTAACGGCTTTAGTGGTGTTTGTAGAGCGCGGTCAACGCAAAATCACCGTTAACTACGCTAAGCGTCAGGTTGGTAACAAGGTTTACGGTGGACAGACTACGCATTTGCCTTTGAAGCTAAATATGGCAGGTGTTATTCCTCCGATTTTTGCATCAAGTATTATTTTGTTCCCAGCTACATTAGCGGGCTGGTTTGGCAGTAGTGAGAGCTTGTACTGGTTAAAAGACATCAGTAATGTGCTGTCGCCAGGTCAGCCGATTTACATTTTGCTTTTTGCAGCAGCTATTATGTTTTTTTGTTTTTTCTACACGGCTTTAGTATTCAATCCTAAAGAAACGGCAGATAACTTAAAGAAAAGCGGTGCATTTGTTCCTGGTATTCGTCCTGGTGAGCAAACGGCAAAATACATTGATAAGATAATGGGCCGCTTAACACTGATTGGTGCTTTTTATATTACCTTAGTGTGTTTATTGCCTGAATTTTTAATCTTAAAGTTTAATACCCCATTCTATTTTGGTGGTACTTCTTTACTGATTATCGTAGTAGTAACAATGGATTTTATGACACAAGTGCAATCCCATTTAATGTCTCATCAATATGAGGGGTTGCTCAAAAAAGCTAATTTTAAAGGTAGCGCAGGGTCGCGATAACTTTAAGTATGGCAAAGGAAGACCGCATTGAACTGCAAGGTGAGATTTTAGAAAATCTACCGAATGCGACTTTTAAAGTTAAGTTAGAGAATGGGCATACCGTACTAGGTTATATTTCTGGCAAGATGCGTATGCATTACATCAGAATTTTACCCGGTGATAAGGTGACAGTTGAAATGACACCTTATGATTTAACAAGAGCGCGGATTACTTTCCGTGTTAAGTAGTTTTAAAATTATATATTTTGGTAGTGTAGAGGTAAATTATGAGAGTTCGTGCATCAGTTAAAGCATTGTGCCGCAATTGTAAAGTTGTTCGTCGCCGTGGTGTGGTACGTATTATTTGTACAGATCCACGTCACAAACAACGTCAAGGTTAAATTGGAATAGATAGTTTGTATCGGCACGCTATTTTAGGCATTGAAAAAAACCGTACAAACTGTTAAAATTTAAGGCTTTTTTATTTTGGTCGCTACAAGTTGCGATTTGTTTTTGGAGTTAAAGTATGGCTCGTATTGCTGGGGTTAATATCCCGAATAACAAACATGCAGAAATCGCATTAACAGCGATTTTTGGTATTGGTAGAAACACAGCGCAAAAAATTTGTGCTGCAGCTGGTGTTTTAGTTAATACTAAAATTAAAGATCTTAATGATGCTGATGTTGAGAAGCTGCGTGACGAAGTTGCCAAAGTAAAAGTTGAAGGCGATTTACGTCGTGAAGTATCTATGAACATCAAGCGTTTGATGGACTTAGGTTGCTACCGTGGTGTGCGTCATCGTCGTGGCCTGCCAGTTCGCGGTCAACGTACCAAAACCAATGCGCGTACGCGTAAAGGCCCAGTTAAAGCAATTAAACAAGCTAAGTAATTAGCGGTTTAATTTTATTAAGATTCGTTTTAAGTAAGACTTATAGGTAAGGACAGTACAACATGGCAAAAGCTAATGTACGCGTAAGAAAAAAAGTTAAAAAGAATATTGCTGAGGGCATTGCTCACGTGCACGCTTCATTTAACAACACAATTATTACAATTACTGATCGTCAAGGTAATGCGCTTTCATGGGCAACATCAGGCGGTCAAGGCTTTAAAGGCTCACGTAAGAGTACGCCATTTGCTGCGCAAGTTGCGGCAGAGGTTGCTGGCAAATCAGCACAAGAGTCTGGAGTTAAAAATTTAGAAGTGCGCATTAAAGGTCCAGGCCCAGGTCGTGAATCTGCAGTACGTGCACTTAATGCTGCTGGTTTTAAAATTACCAGCATTACTGATGTGACGCCAGTTCCGCACAACGGTTGCCGTCCACCTAAAAAACGTCGCATTTAAGCGCAAAAAAGATTACTGGAGAATTACTTTGGCTAGAAATTTAGATCCTAAATGCCGTCAGTGCCGCCGTGAAGGCGAGAAATTATTTTTAAAAGCTGAAAAATGCTTTACTGATAAATGTGCAATTGAGAAACGCAATTTCCCACCAGGACAGCATGGTCAACGTCGTAACTCACGTTTATCAGACTACGGTGTGCAATTACGTGAAAAACAAAAAGTACGTCGTATCTACGGCGTTTTAGAAGGTCAATTCCGTAGCTACTACGCTGAAGCTGATCGTCAAAAAGGCATTACTGGTGAGAACTTGCTACAACTTTTAGAGTGCCGTTTAGATAACGTTGCATTCCGTATGGGTTTGGGTGGTTCACGAACTGAAGCGCGTCAAATCGTGCGTCACAACAGCATTAAAGTGAACGGTAAACGTGTCAATATTCCTTCATACCAAGTTAAAGCGGGCGATGTTGTTTCTGTTGCAGAAGCTTCAAAAGCGCAACTACGTATTAAAGGCGCGCTAGAAGCTGCTGAGCAACGTGGTTTCCCATCATGGTTAGAAGTAGATGTTAAAGCGTTCACTGGTACATTTAAATCTAAACCACAGCGTGATGATTTGCCTTCAACCATTAACGAATCATTGGTCGTTGAGTTGTATTCTAAGTAATTAGTTTCTAACTAATTACTTAGCTGAAAAACTTACTCACCCAATAACGTCAAGGAATTTTATGCAAAACAACCCAACTGAATATTTAAAGCCGCGTGTTGTTGACGTAGAAGTCATTACACCATTACGCGCTCGCGTTACGCTTGAGCCAATGGAACGTGGTTTTGGTTATACATTAGGTAATGCACTACGTCGTGTCTTATTGTCGTCTATCCCTGGCTTCGCTATTACTGAAGTAAAGATTGATGGCGTAGTACACGAGTATTCAACCATTGATGGCGTGCAAGAAGATGTCGTAGATATCTTACTTAACCTTAAAGGTGTTGCTTTAAAGTTAAACAATAAAACAGAGACTATTTTAACGCTAAGTAAATCAACAGAAGGCGTTGTAACTGCTGGTGATTTTGAAACTGGTCACGACGCTGAAATTGTGAATCCTAATCATGTGATTGCGCACTTAACAAAAGGTGGCAAGTTGAATTTGGAAGTTAAGGTAGTAATGGGCCGTGGTTATCAACCAGTGCCAGCGCGTCAAAAAAACGATGAAGAAGACCGTGTGCTTGGTTTTATCATGGTTGATGCGTCATTCAGCCCAATCAATAAAGTGAGCTATCAAGTTGAAAGCGCACGTGTTGAGCAACGTACCGATTTAGATAAATTGGTCATGGATGTTGAAACCAATGGTGTAATCGAGCCAGAGCAAGCGATTCGCGATGCTGCACGTATTTTAATTGGTCAGCTATCTGTGTTTGCCAACTTAGAAGGTTCGCCTAACGAAGTGGAAGTGAAATCTGCACCACAAGTTGACTCAATTTTATTGCGTCCGGTGGATGATTTAGAGTTGACAGTACGTTCAGCAAATTGCCTAAAAGCGGAAAATATTTTCTACATTGGTGATTTGATTCAACGTAGCGAAAACGAACTATTAAAAGCACCGAATTTAGGTCGCAAATCTTTAAATGAAATTAAAGATGTATTGGCAACTAAAGGCTTAACATTAGGTATGAAATTAGAAAACTGGCCGCCAGTTGGTCTAGAAAAAGCGTAATTAAGCTTACGCTTAATATTTAAAGAAACTTAAGGAATTACTATGCGTCACGGTAATAGCAATCGTAAATTAAATCGTACTAGCAGCCATCGTGCCGCTATGTTCCGCAACATGTCTGTATCTTTGTTACGTCATGAAATCATCAGAACGACTTTGCCTAAAGCAAAAGAGTTACGTAAATTTGCGGAGCCATTGATTACATTAGGTAAAGATGCGACTTTGGCAAACCGTCGTTTGGCTTTTAGCCGTCTACGTGATCGTGATATCGTGGGTAAATTGTTTGGTGAATTAGGTCCACGTTATTTAGCGCGTAATGGCGGCTATTTACGTATTCTTAAATGCGGTTTCCGTAACGGTGACAATGCACCTATGGCTTTAGTTGAGTTGGTTGATCGTCCAGATCCAACTTCAGAAGCGGTTTCAGCAGAATAAGTAGCAGAATTAGTAAGCTCAATAACAAAAAAGCCAGCTTAAAGCTGGCTTTTTTGTTATCTAATCACGTAAAAATTGCACAACATCTTGTGCATTAAAGGGCCAGTTTAATTCAGCACAGTTATCTTCTCGTCTTAAAACAGGAATTCTTGTGCCGTAAGTTAACAGTAACTGCTCGTTATCGGTAATTTCGACAATGGTGAATGGGTTAACAGCCAGCTTATTTAATATAGCTACAGCATCATCGCACAGATGGCAGTGAGATGTACTGTACAACGTTAGTATTTTGCTTGGTGTCATTAATTTTAAAAACGATTTGTAATTGGCTGAATATTAACCATAATATTAAGTTTATTTCATCACTAAAACAGCATATGCATATAGAATAAATCATAATATCGAATATGTCGTAATCAGCTTTAAGGTTTTGTATGACGAATAGGCAAGAATTAAAAGATAGTCAAAAAGAAAGCTTGGGCGAAAGTCTGCAGCAAGTGATTGCCATACTCGAAAAACACCGCTTAGTTGAAAATTTGGTGCATAAGCAAGATATGCCTAAGCATGATCTGGTGGAGTTATTGGTACACAAGCAAAATTTAAATGAGCTACAAAAAAAGTTAGACCTATTACACCCCGCTGACGTTGCTTATATTCTAGAGGCGCTACCATTAGATGAACGTCTTAAAGTTTGGGAGTTAGTTAAAGCTGAGCGCGACGGTGAAATCTTGCTGGAGGTTTCTGACTCTGTAAGGCAAAGCCTTATCGCAGATATGGACTCTGATGAGCTGCTTGCTGCTGCCGAACAGCTTGATACCGATGAGCTAGCGGACTTAGCGCCTGACTTACCAAAAGACGTGCTACAGGACTTGATGGATAGTCTTGATTCACAAAACAGAGAGCGCTTGCAATCGGCGCTATCTTATCCTGATGATGCTGTTGGCGCGTTGATGGATTTCGATATTGTGACCATTCGCGAAAATATTACATTAGAAGTAGCGTTGCGCTACTTGCGCAGGCTGGGAAGCTTGCCAGACCATACGGATAAGTTATTTGTGGTGGATAGGAATGACATATTGCTTGGCGTTTTGCCGCTAAAGCGTATGGTGGTAAATGATTTAGATGTAAACGTATCTGATGTAATGGCTGCAGATGCCGTAGTGTTTCATCCTGAGGATATAGCCGATGATGCCGCCAAAGCATTTGAGCGTTATGACTTGGTAACGGCGCCAGTGGTTGATGCAAGCAAAAAGTTAATCGGCCGTATTACCGTAGATGCTGTAATGGACTACATTCGTGAAGAGTCTGATTCAGATATGCTATCGATGGCAGGTTTACGTGAAGAAGAAGATTTTTTCGCATCGGTTTGGAAATCAGTGCAAAACCGCTGGGCTTGGCTAGCGATTAACTTGATTACAGCGCTTGTCGCATCGCGTGTGATTGGGCTATTTGAAGGCTCAATTGAAAAAATAGTGGCCCTGGCCGCCTTAATGCCGATTGTGGCGGGCATTGGTGGCAACTCTGGTAATCAGACTACAACCATGATTGTGCGCGGCTTGGCCTTAGGTCAAGTATCGGCACACAATATGAAATCATTGGTCACCAAGGAGCTAGGCGTGGCTTTGTTAAATGGGTTGATTTGGGGCGGCGTGTTGGCGTTAATCGCCTATGCGCTTTATAATAATTATCAGCTAGGCTTGGTGATGATGGCGGCAATGACGCTCAATCTGCTATTAGCTGCCATTATGGGCGTGATGATTCCGTTGATGATGAACAAGTTAGGCCGCGACCCAGCTGTTGGCTCTAGCGTATTGATTACAGCCGTAACCGATAGCGGCGGATTTTTTATTTTCTTAGGTATTGCTACAATCTTCTTAATCTAAGTTTATAGTCTATATCGCTTTACTTAACACTAAAATTACTCCAAAAAAATCATTCTAATGAATCAAGAAATACAACTTATTTGGCAAGAAACCATACAAGATATATCCACGCCAGCAGCGCTGTGGCAACTGGGAATCATTGTAATTGCATGCAGTATTGCATGGCTGATTAACGGCGCACTTCGCGGCTATGTGATGCGCAATGCGCCAGAAAACTGGCGATTAGGTATTGGCAGTATTAATCGTGTGCTGTTTCCCTTGTCCACATTAATCATTTTATTAATCAGTAAAGCGATACTTACGCACTGGCAACATACCAGTATGTTGCACCTAGCCAGTAGGCTGCTGATAGCGATGGCGGTCATTCGTCTGATTGTCTATGGCATTCGTTATGTTATTTCACCAGGCGGGCTACTCAAAACCCTTGAAAATACAATATCGGCGAGTATTTGGCTGATATTGGCGCTACATTTAAGTGGATTATTACCAGAAATCATACAAACATTAAAAGATATTGAATTTAATATTGGCAAAACAAACCTTAATTTACTGGTTATTTTGCAGGCGCTGTTTACCATCTTTGCTACCATCTTTATCGCGCTATGGATTAGCCGCGTGATTGAAAACAAATTGATGAACGCCGCACAAATTAATATGAATATGCGCGTAGTGTTGAGCAAAGTGCTCAGAATTGCACTATTGTTTATCGCGATTATGATAGGGCTTTCAGCAGCTGGGCTTGATTTGACACTGCTCTCAGTATTTGGTGGTGCGCTGGGTGTAGGTTTAGGATTTGGCTTACAACGAATCGCTAGTAACTATGTGAGCGGATTTATCCTATTGCTGGATAAATCGATGCAAATTGGCGATATCGTCACTATTGAAGATAAGCATTATGGCGTGATTACTGATTTGCGTACACGTTACTTGGTATTAAAAAAATTGGATGGCACGCAAGTAATTGTCCCTAATGAGATGTTGATTATCAATTCTGTTATTAATCATTCATTTACAGACCGTAACAGTAGAGTGCTGATTGATGTGCAGGTTGGCTATGAAAGTGACCTAGAGGTGGTACTAGCATTGATGAAGCAAATAGCACAGGAAAATGCTAGGGTACTAGTAACGCCAGAGCCAGTAGCCACTATTAAAGCATTTGCTGAGAGTGGCGTGGATATGAACTTATCTATTTGGATTTCAGACCCTGAAAATGGGCAGCTAGCTTTAAAATCCGAAATCTTTTTGGCCTTATGGAAGGCGTTTAAAGAAAAAGGCATTTCCATTCCGTTTCCGCAACGTGAGGTTAGGGTGCTTAAAACTGTTGAGCCAGATGCAGAATATAGAACATCTGAAGTTTTAAGCGATAAGCAAGGTCAGTAATAGCCAATAAAAAAGCCCGCGATGCGGGCTTTTTGCTTAAATAAAAACGATTGAAAGCTTATTATTTAAGTTTTGTTTCTTTGTAAATCACGTGTTTACGTACTACTGGATCAAATTTTTTGATTTCCATTTTTTCTGGCATAGTACGTTTGTTTTTTGTGGTGGTATAGAAATGACCTGTACCAGCACTTGATTCTAATTTGATTTTTTCACGCATTTTATGTTTTCCTTAATTGGCTAATAACAATTAGCGCTTAAATTTTTTCGCCGTTAGCGCGTAATTTTGCCAACACAGAATCAATACCATTTTTATCGATTGTGCGTAAAGCCGCGTTAGTGATACGCATGCTCACCCAACGATTCTCTGACTCAACCCAGAATTTGCGGTTTTGCAAATTAGGTAAAAAACGACGTTTTGTTTTGTTTTGTGCGTGAGAAACATTGTTGCCCACCATTGGCTTTTTGCCAGTTACCATACATACACGTGCCATAATAAACCCTTTAAACAAGGCATTAAGCCTTAAATGCTGTGCTTTTTTTGAAAGACAGCAATTATAGTATGAAAGCTTGAATTTATTCAAGCTAATTGTCAGTTTTTATCTATTAAATTACGCGAATTTTAATATTTACACATTTTAAATTTGCCCACGATTAGTGCTTACCGGTACTACCAAAGCCGCCATCCCCGCGTTCGCTCACAGTGAATTCATCCACAATATGAAATTCCGCTTGCACCACTGGCACAATCACTAATTGCGCGATGCGCTCCATTGGATTTAATATAAAAGACTCCTTGCTGCGGTTCCAGCAAGAGACCAGTAACTGACCTTGATAATCTGAATCAATTAAACCAACCAAATTACCTAACACAATGCCATGCTTATGACCTAAACCTGAACGTGGCAGAATCAGTGCGGCGTAATAGGTGTTGTCAATATGAATCGCCATGCCAGTCGGAATCATGATGGTTTCGTTTGGTTGAATCGTCTGCGTATGCTCAATGCAAGCGCGCAAATCAAGCCCAGCAGAGCCCGCCGTAGCGTAGCTGGGCATCATGTGATGTAAGCGGTTATCAAGAATTTTTAAATCGACTGAGATTGACATGGCTTTTGCAGTGTTGACGAAAGCCAATATTAAACACCAAATGCGGATTAAAATCACTAAGCAAATATTACGGCTTAAAATAGGGTTAAGTCAGCTAAACTGCGCTGAGTTAACCGCTAAAACGAACTGAATTATTTAGGCAAGTTAAAATTTATAACGTGCACTTAAACCCACTAAATAATTTCTGTCTGCGCCAGGTTCAAAAAATAATGCATTACCATCGTTAACGCGAACAGAGCCGATATACTCTTTATCAAACAGGTTCTCTACACGAACATATTCTCTAAAGCTCCAATTTGCTAACGATTGCTCAAAGCCAGCGCGAACGTTAAAAATAGTATAAGAAGGCGCTGTATCTACATTTCTATCATTAACATAAACTTTACTGTTATGACGGCCTTCAAGTGCCACATTGAAGCCTAATGCATCATATTTCCAAGCCACTTCACCATAAACTTGGCTTCGGTAGGTGCCAGGAATTCTATTGCCAGATTGAATCGCTCCAAAGTCTGAATCAAATTTAGCATTTAAAAGAGAATAGGAAAAATAAGTGGAAACGCCGTAATCAAAATCAGAGTCTATCGAAAGCTCAGCACCTGTACGTTTTGTATCGTTTGCATTAATGAATGTTGAGCGACCAGCGATTGTTTGGTTGGTGATAATCTCATTTTTAGTGGTGATTCTAAAAAGCGTTAGATTGAGTTGTGTGTTGTCGGCAATAAAACTTTTTAACCCGATCTCAAAATTGTTACTTTCTGCCGCGTCTAAAGATAGATTTGGCCTGCTTGCAACACCCATCGCAACGCTATCAAATGCCGCCTCAATAAAGGTAGGTGTCTCAAACCCCTTGCCAAAGTTTGTATACAAGTTAAGTGTCGGCGTAACTTTCCATATTGCGCCGATGACGGGCGTAGTTTTTTGATATTCAACAGAGCCGCTATTATTACCATTTAGCGTCAGCAGGTCATCGTTTACTTCTAATTTAACTTTGGTGTGACGCGCACCCGCATGAATATCTACACTGTCCGTAATGCCTAATTTAGCTTGAACATATTGGTCAAAATTACTAGCAATGTTTTCTTCTCTACGATTGAGCACGTTCACTGGATTACCATTTTGAAGAATATTCGTATCCAAACGATCATCAGTTTGCTTTCCATAGGTAAGGCCTACACTAATGTTATACGGCATTTTACCCAGCGTGCCATTGTTGTCCTAGCGCGCGTCCATGCCATAAAATTCCCGATCAATTTCACTTAATCGCGCATTAGTTGTGGCGCGAGTGATAGCGGTAGGCGTTGTCGTTAAAATCTGTGCATTGGTGCGAGTGCCAACATAAGGAATCAGAGAAATTTTATTGTTTTCGTCAAATGCATGCTCCAAATTAAAGCCAATTTGCGCGTGGTCTCTTTTAACGCTGGTGTTGGCAAAAATTGCAGCTGGCACCACTGAATCTCGTGTGCTGTTATCAAAAGCCCTAGCTCTATCAAGGCCGATAGGGTCTTGTGCTTTTTGATCAAACCAATTTACCAAAGTGGTTAATTTAGTATCATCGCTAATATTGAATTTAAATTTAGCGGTAGCCTGTTGTTTATCGCTCTCACTATTATCGCGGTAGCCATCACTCTCAAAGTTAGAAAAGTTGAGCAAATATTCTACGCCGTCAGCATTACCCGCAGCTTCTAGTATTTGGCGTGTGGTGTTATAGCTGCCAAACATCACAGTTGCGCCAACTTCTGGTGTTTTAGGGGCATTTTCAGTAAATAACTGAATCACGCCACCAGATGAGTTGCCGTATAGTGCAGAAAATGGCCCACGTAATACTTCAATACTTCTGATCGCAGATAAATCGACCACGCCTGGTTGGCCTTGACCATCTGGCATGGTGAGTGGAATGCCATCTAGATATACGCGCACGCCGCGCACGCCAAAGCTAGAGCGCGAACCAAAGCCGCGACTCGAAATTTGTGGGTCTTGCGCAGATTGTGTACGGTTTTGCGCGGTGATGCCTGGAATACGGATTAGGCTTTCTGATAAGGTCATTTGCAATTGACCGTCTTGAATATCTTCTTGATCCACCACGTCAATCGCAATCGGCAAATCAAAACTGTTTTGCTCGATGCGTGTACCAGTCACAACGACTGGTGCCATGTAGATGTTGCCTGTGACATCTTCGGCAGATAAACTCATTGTTGAATGGCTACAAGTTGCTAATACTGCTAGTGTAAGCAGTTTGAATTTGAATGGGTTTTGTTGAGAGTGCATGATGGCTTCTTATGACGAGGTGTAAAAAATAAAACAGCATCATAAGTAGAAATGCTGACGAATGCATCAGCATTTTCATGAGATTGAGCGTGATTAGTTGAAATGCTAACTTTAGATATCGCGTTAGATTGATTAATTTAAGTTATCAACTGAAGCGGCGTATAAAATGAATGTAGCTGTATGTCGAAGTTTAAGCACCTCAACTTGGGAAATAAAGTTATTTCCCAAGTTGAGGGATTAACTATTTAGCTGTGCCGTTTAATACTTTTGGGTAAAACGACGCTGCTTTGCTGATAAATTTTTGTTTATCTTTTGATTCTAAAAAGGCTGTTTTGGCTTCTTCATTGCCAAAACAAAATGTATTACCGTTATATGTCTCTTGCACTGAACAGTCTGAGTTGACAACAACACCTTTTGTTAAACCTGTGGTGCAACGGTTGCCAAATTCTCCAGCAAATGCAGTTGACGAAATCGTGATAAGTGCTGAAACCAATAATAAACCCATTTTTTTCATGTCTTTTTCCTTAAAAAATAATTAACTGCCCGATAAGTGTGTGCTTAGGCATTGAGGTGATTGTTATTCAACCAAAAACCTTTGTACGTAACATACGTCACACAAATATTGTTAACTTAATAAATAAAGAAAATATTTTCTTACAGAAAAATAACCAAGAAGCAGGGTGCTTAGTTTGGTAATCGCTTTGAAATATGCATTAGGATGTGGCGCGCAACTTCGGATTTGTGGCTTCGCGCTATAGTATGAGTACCGTCTTCGTCAATCAGCACCACTTGGTTTTCGTCAGAGCCCATTGCGCCTAAGGCATCGTTAGCCACAATTAAGGGCAGCTTCTTGTTGATACGTTTTTGGCTGGCAAATGCTATTAAGTTTTCACTTTCTGCCGCAAAGCCGACACAAAATGGTGGATTAGGCAAACTGGCAACATCTGCCAAAATATCTTTGGTTTTAATGAGTTGTAATGTAAGCGAATGCTCACTCTTTTTGATTTTATTGGCATTTGCTTCAATGGGCGTGTAATCAGCCACAGCAGCAACGCCAATGAAGATATCTTGCATAGCAATATTTTCCATCACCGCTTGATACATATTATCTGCGCTGGTTGCGCTGATATTGATAACATTGTTTGGAACTTTAATGCTGGTTGCGCCGCTAATTAAAGTGACAGACGCCCCCATTTCTGCGGCAACTTTTGCCAAGGCGTAACCCATTTTACCTGAGCTTAAATTGGTAATGGCGCGCACAGGGTCAATCATCTCTAATGTTGCGCCTGCGGTAATCAATATGCGTTTGCCTGAGAATAATTTCGGCGTAAAAAATGCGTTAAGTTCAGCGAGCAATTGCTCGGCTTCTAACATGCGGCCTAAGCCTATTTCTCCACAGGCTTGATCACCAGAATCAGGGCCTAAAATCGTGATGCCATCAGCAACTAATTGTGCAATATTGCGCTGTGTTGCAAGATTTTCCCACATCTGTTTGTTCATAGCGGGCGCTACTAAAAGCGGACAATCTCTGGCTAAGCACAAGGTAGATAGCAAATCATCGGCGCCACCGTGCACCAATTTAGCTAAAAAATCTGCACTAGCAGGCGCGATTAAAATCGCATCGGCTTGGCGACTTAATTCAATATGCGGCATACCATTTTGTATAGATGAATCCCACATGCCAGTAAAAACTGGCTTGCCAGATAATGCTTGCATAGTGACTGGTGTCATAAATTGGCAAGCAGCTTCTGTCATCACCACTTGTACGTCAATACCTGCTTTTACCAACAAGCGTAGCAACTCTGCCGCTTTGTAAGCCGCAATGCCGCCGGTAATGCCTAATACTATTTTTTTGCCAGTCATCATCATTGTGCGATTTTATATCAAAGCTTGTGCAATTGCGATTAACTAAAGTTAACCTGATAAACTGATGAAAATAAACACAAAAATACGCAGACAATCTATGTGGAAAAAAATCAGAATCTTTATTTTGCTTATCGTATTGGGCACAGTGTTACAGCAAACATTTTTAGACAAAGCCGATTTAGATTGGAAAGATAATTTTTATGTGGCGGTGTATCCAATCAATGCCGATGCCGATGAATTAAGTGCTGATGCGGAAGTAAACGCTTACATCAAAACATTAACACGTAACGACTTTGAGCCGGTAGCCGAATATTTTGCAGCAGAAAGTGCGCGCTATGGCGTGCATTTGCGCCGACCTGTAGAGATTCAATTGGGTGATGTTGTGACTGAAATTCCATCAGTGCCACCAACGACAGCTAGCATATTGGATACCATTATATGGAGCTTGAAATTTAGATTCTTTGCTTGGCAAAACAGCCCAAAAGTGAATGTTAAACCCGATATTAAGTTGTATTTGCTGTATTACAATCCTAAAACCAATCCTGTATTAAGTCATTCAACAGCGTTAAGCAAAGGCCGCATTGGGCGCGTGAATTTATTTGGTGATGCAAAGTACGCAGATAAAAACTTAGTGGTTTTGGCGCATGAGCTATTACATACATTATCTGCAACCGATAAATACAATCTAGAGGATTCGCTACCAATTTTCCCTGATGGATTTGCAGAGCCAGACAAACAGCCGCTTTACCCGCAAGACTTAGCGGAATTAATGGGTGGGCGCATTCCTATTAACGAAAGCAAGGCAGAGATGCCAAAAAACTTAAGTTTTACGATAATCGGCAACAAAACGGCGCAAGAAATAGGGTGGCTAAAGCCAATTGACAATGATTAATAAGGTAAACATATTATGGCAATAACAGATTGGCCAGCAGCAGAGCGACCACGCGAAAAATTGATTGAGTTGGGTGCAGAAGCTTTATCTGATGCGGAGTTGCTGGCGATATTTTTACGTGTGGGCGTGGTTGGCAAAAGCGCAGTGGATTTAGCGCGCGATTTGTTAACGCAATTTGGCAGCTTAAATGCAATATTCAGTGCAAACGAACATGAACTAAGCCAAGTGCACGGCATAGGCAGCAGTAAATATGTTCAGCTGCAAGCGATATTTGAAATGAGCCGCCGCGCCTTAAGCGAGCAACTGCAGCAAAAAGATGTGTTTGAATCGCCACAGCAAGTACATGATTATTTATGCTTAAAATTAAGCGCACTCAGGCGCGAAGTATTTTTGGTGCTGTTTTTAGATACTCAAAATCGCCTGTTGGCCAGCGAAGAAATGTTCAGCGGCACGCTCATGCAAACCAGTGTTTACCCGCGCGAAGTAGTGAAACGCGCCATGCATCATAATGCTGCCAGCGTCATTTTTGCGCACAACCATCCGTCTGGTATTGCTCAACAAAGTCAGGCCGATGAGTTAATCACTAAGCAACTCAAGCAAGCTTTGGCTTTGGTTGATGTAAAAGTGCTCGATCATTTTATAGTAGCAGGCAATAACACGATGTCATTTTCAGAACGTGGTTTGTTATAACCAGTCGATTGTGTTTCAACAACATGTCACAAATTGAATGCACTATTTAATCGTGGCATATTGCGCTTGTTAATAAACTGGAGTTTGATAAATTATATTTATCAATAAAATAAATATAATTAAATTTAATATTTTCGGTTGATTGTGTATGATGTATCAATCGTTAGAAAGCAAAGTATGCGCTAACAATGCGAATTCAATTTTTTATCTCTAAACTATACTATCAATTAAAGGAAAAATAATGATTGTAAATGTACCAAACGTAACTTTTAAAACCCGTGTGCGTGATGAAAGCATCGGCGGCGAGAATCCATTCCGCTGGCAAGATGTCACAACAGCTGATATTTTTAAAGGCAAAAAAGTAGTGATTGTGGCCCTTCCAGGTGCTTTCACACCAACCTGCTCAAGCACACACTTACCAGGCTATGAAGCTAAATTCGCTGAATTTAAAGCCGCAGGCGTAGACGACATTTATTGCTTAAGCGTAAACGATGCGTTTGTGATGTTCCAATGGGGCAAAAACTTAGGCGTTAAAAACGTAAAAATGTTACCAGACGGCAACGGTGATTTCACACGCGGTATGGGCATGTTAGTGCAAAAATATAACCTAGGTTTTGGTGATCGCTCATGGCGCTATTCTATGTTTGTTGAAAACGGCGAAGTGAAACAAATGTTTGTTGAGCCAGGCAAAGATGACAACTTTGGTGCAGACCCATTTGAAGTGTCTGATGCTGATACGATGTTGAATTATTTGAAAAAATAATTGAAAGAGCATGCAAAATGGGCGATGTGATGCACATCGCCTTTTTTTGTTGCATGACTTAACCCAATTTTTAAGCCGAATTATTAAAGAGAAAACAATTGTCTACTTACACACCTACCACTCAATACAATTATGATTTATTCGTCATAGGCGCAGGCTCTGGCGGCGTTCGCGCAGCGCGCATGGCGGCTGGCTTGGGCGCAAAAGTAGCGATTGCAGAAGACCGATATTTTGGCGGCACTTGCGTTAACGTTGGCTGTGTACCTAAAAAATTATACGTATATGCCTCACAGTTTTCAGAAAGCTTTGCCGCTGCGGCAGGCTTTGGCTGGAAAGTGGGCGATTCAGCCTTTACTTGGTCAAATTTAGTGGCCAGTAAAGATAAAGAAATCAATCGCTTGCAAAATGTGTACGATAAGTTATTGCGTGACAGTCATGTAACTGTTGTGAATGGCCGTGCGACGGTAGTAGATGCGCATACGGTAAAAGTGGGTAATGACACTTACACCGCAGAGCGTATTTTAGTCGCAACTGGCGGCTGGCCATTTGTGCCAGACGTTGAGGGTAGCGAACATATTGTGACCTCAAACGAGATTTTTAATTTACCGACATTGCCTAAACAGATGGTGATTGTTGGTGGTGGCTATATTGCGGTGGAATTTGCAGGCATTTTGCACGGCTTGGGCGTCGATGTGACGATTTTTGAGCGCGGCGATAAAGTGTTGCGCGGATTTGATGAGGATATTCGCGACTTTTTAATCGCAGAAATGACCAAAAAAGGTATTAAATTTATGTTTAATACCAGCGTAGACAAAATTAATCTAGATTGCGAAGGCTTAACGGTGCACACCACTAAAGGAGAAACCGTGCCTGCTGAATTGGTGATGTATGCCACTGGACGTGTGCCAAATAGTAAAAATTTAGGTCTTGAAGAAGTCGGCGTGAAAATGGATGCCGTGGGCGCAATTAAAGTGAATGATGACTATCAAACCAATGTGCCTTCTATTTATGCTTTGGGCGATGTGACTAATCGCGTGAATCTAACGCCTGTGGCTACATCTGAAGGCATGGCGTTAGTCAACAAGCTCTATTCTAGCCACTACAAAGCGGTGGATTATGACAATATTCCGACTGCTGTATTTAGCCAGCCGAGTATTGGCACCGTGGGTTTAACAGAACAGCAAGCTTTGTCAGCATATCCTGCAGATATTGATATTTACAGAGCCGATTTTAAACCAATGAAAAACACGCTTTCAGGTAGCAGTGAACGTATATTGATGAAGATGATTGTGGTGCGCAGTACCGATAAAGTGGTTGGTATGCATATGGTGGGGCCTGATGCTGGCGAGATTATTCAGGGCTTTGCTGTCGCGATTCGCGCAGGTGCTACAAAAGCTGTTTTTGACAGCACAATTGGTATTCACCCAACAGCGGCTGAAGAGTTTGTGACGATGCGTAAACCTGCATTATCACACCAGTAAATTTCAGCAAGAAAAAAGGGTTAAGTATTCACGAAAATTAGTGACCGAACCCTTTACCGCTGCGTGAGCCTGTTTGATAATCTTTATCGCCAGGCAAAATGCAGCGGCCAAAGCCGAAAAAAGTGCCTTGGCTGCCTGGTGGGCAATTGGCGACTGGGTCTAATTTAATCGCAATTTCTTTTGCGGCTGCGGCCTTTTGCACATTAACAAATTCCCACTTGCCATCGGCATGCAAAATTACTTTTTCGCCTGTGTTAGTGAGCGCTTCAATATCAGGGTGACTATCATCTGCGTATGCGCTAGATACGCTACAGAACAGGCTAATCAACAATAGTGAAATAACTGAAATATCGCTTTTAAAGACATTTTTAAACATCATTTTCTCCAAGCAAATGCGACGTTAGAATTTACCATGCATTTGCGCTTTTAGATTTATTCGTGCAAATGCACTTGTTAAAACTTACCGTGCATTTGTACTAGTTTTTTTAATTCAGGCACACAAGATCCACACTCCGTGCCACATTTTAATTTGTTTTGCAAAGTAAGCAAATCTGCACCTAAATCAATATTATCGATAATCTCATTTTGCGATACATCTAAGCAGTTGCATACAATCTTACCGCGACCTCTTTGACCAGTGGGAGGCGCAACTAAAGGTGCCAGCGCCCAGCGGCGTAATTCATCAGTAAAACTGCCGCCAGACATGACATCTTTTAGCCAATCAGCCGCCAATGTTTCACCCATCAGGCGCACACCAGTGACTTGGTCACTTTCAACCAAAATACGTTTGCTGATGCCACGTTTTGCATCGTTGTAATTGAGCAATGGCATATCATCCGTCATGCCCAGAATAGCATCGATTTGCTCAACTAGATTGCCTTCTGGTGCTTCAGTATGGGCAGCGCGCAATATCAGCATGCCGATACCATTGGCTGATTCGCGACCAAACAAGCCGCAACTGGCGTATTCAAAATGCGGTAATAAAGCGCGGATTTTTTGCAGCATATCCAAACTATTTACAGCGCGCATCACCGTCATGCGCCACGGTAATTCTAGCTTCTCGATTTTAATCGCAGTATGTTTAAGCTCAGGTTGTTTAGAGGTTTTATCAAAATTGGGCGGCATTAACGCATTAACACCCAAGCCGTGCATAAATTGGCTGCCCCAATGCATGGCAATAAATGTTTGCGAAGGTTGAACATCGCTGGATGCCTGCACAGGCAATACTAGGCTGCCGCGCTTATTTTGTACTTTGACGATATCACCATTTTTTATACTGCGGCGCATCATATCGTCCGCATTCATTTGGATGGCTGGTTCTTCAACATGGTTAAATAGCTGCGCTGTGGTGCCAGTGCGGCTCATACCATGCCATTGGTCACGCAGTCGGCCTGTTAACAAATGCAGCGGATGGCGCGAATCGGTTTTATCTGCGGTGCCTTTGTAAACGGCATTGGAAAATTGCGCTTTACCATCTGGTTTTTGAAAAACACCATCGGCATAAAGCCGCGCTAAGCCTTGCGATTCGCCAGTTTTAAATGGCCATTGTTGCGGACCATGTTCATTCAATAAAGCATAACTTAAACCAGTAATATCTAAATCGCGGCCGCGTGTTGATTCGCGATGCTCATTAAAAATATCTTCTGTGGTGTTAAAAGCAAATAAGTGAGATTGCTTAGTATCGTTTTTGGCTAAACGCTTTTCTAAACGTTGCGCAAAATCGACCATAATCGCCCAATCGTGTTTGGCTTCAGCAGGTGATGGTACGGCAGGGTTTACGCGCGTAATGCGGCGTTCTGAATTGGTGACCGTACCTTCTTTTTCGCCCCAAGTGCTGGCTGGCAACAATACATCGGCATAGGCGCAGGTGTCGGTATTGCTGTACGAATCTTGCACCACCACCAACTCTGCATTATTTAAAGCCGCCAGCACATTATTTAGGTCTGGCATAGAATGTGCAGGGTTGGTACAGGCAATCCAAATCGCTTTGATTTCACCTGCTTTGACCGCGTCAAACATTTCAACTGCGGTTTTGCCTGCGGTTTCTGGCACAGAATCTATGCCCCATAATTTGGCAACTTCTGCGCGATGCTCAGCATTATTCAAATCGCGATGACCAGATAGCAAATTAGCCATGCCGCCTACTTCGCGACCACCCATGGCGTTTGGTTGACCAGTCAGTGAGAACGGGCCTGCGCCTTTTTTACCGATTTGACCTGTGGCTAAATGCAAATTAATTAACGCGGCATTTTTATCGGTGCCGTGAATACTTTGGTTTAAACCCATGCAATACATGCTTAATGTTGGTCCAGCCCCAAACCACTTGGCGGCTTGAATAATATCTGACTGCTTAATGCCGCAAATATCGGCCACCATTTTTGGTGTGTATTCGCGCAAGGTTTCTTTTAGTTCGTCAAAGCCATTGGTATGGGCATTAATGTAGGTCATATCCAGCAAGCCTTCCCACAACATCACATGGAATAGGCCATTAAATAAAGCTACATCAGTACCTGGCAAAATCGCCAGATGCAAATCAGCAGAACGCGCGGTATCGGTTTTGCGCGGGTCAACCACCACAATTTTTAAATCTGGATTTTTGGCTTTAGCGTCTTCAATTCGCCTGAAAATAATCGGATGCGCAAACGCGGTATTGCTGCCAGCGATAAACAAGCAACTAGTATGGTCAATGTCTTCATAGCACGCAGGCGGCGAATCGGCGCCCAATGTGGCTTTGTAGCCTGCAACAGCAGAGCTCATGCATAAGCGTGAATTGGTGTCGACGTTATTGGTGCCAATCAAGCCTTTAGCCAGTTTGTTAAAGACATAATAGTCTTCGGTTAATAGCTGGCCAGAGATATAAAAAGCGACTGAATCAGGGCCATTTTTTTCAATAATTTGGGCAAATTTATCGGTTAAGTAATTTAGTGACTCATCCCACGAAACGCGCTGGCGCGGTGCTTCGCGGCTTAGGCGCATCTCTGGGTAAAGCAGGCGATTATCCAGTTTTGCCGTTAAATGCAGTGTGGCGCCCTTGGTGCACAGGCGTCCAAAATTAGCAGGGTGCTCAGTATCACCTTTCACATCAATGATTTTGTCATTTTGTGAGTGAATGATTACTCCGCAGCCAACGCCGCAGTAGCAACAAGTACTTTTAGTTTGTTTAATTAAAGCGTCCAATTGACTCGTCTTTTTAGTCTTACTTGTTTTTTAATTCTAAATACACAAAACCATCTTCTACCTTGGTATTAAAACAGGCGGTTTCGCCCACGTCTGGCTCTTCGGCCTTGCCATCTACCAAACTGATTTTCCAAGAATGCAATGGGCAAGCGACTTTATCGCCATACACAATACCTTGCGATAAAGGTCCACCTTTGTGCGGGCAGCTGTTATTAATGGCAAAAATACGGTCATCTTCAGTGCGGAACACGCCGATATCGAATTCTTTTTGCTCGCTATCTTTTGTGCGCACCACGCGTGCGCCTAATTTAGGGATTTCATCAAACGGCGCTACCTTAACCCAGTTGCTCATCTTGTAACCTTTACGATACTAGTAATAAATAAATCAACAATATATTGATTATAAAAGAAAATATAGCAATCCACTGCCACTTAACTAATCTTGCCCGCGCGATTAACGGCGTGCGTGCAGGCGCTAACAGTGGTTTAAGCTCGCCATGCTCTAACGCTAACAACATTTCTTCAGCTGTTTCAAAACGCATTTTAGGGTCGCGCGCAACGGCTTTTAGGATGATATTTTCTAACCAAAAGGGAATATCAGGCCTGTAGCGTGTCAGCGGGGTTGGCGTGCCAAACTTAGGATGCTGAAACGGCTCTACTTCGCCATAGGGATATTTACGCGTTAGTAAATGGTACAGCGTAACACCAGTCGCATAAATATCGGTTTGTGCGTTTGCAACAGCACCCTCAAACAATTCAGGCGCCATAAAACTCGGCGTGCCTGGGTTTTGCGTGGCGCCTATCATTTCGGCGCCCGTACTTAAGGCTACGCCAAGGTCTAAAATACGCAGGCGTTGGTCGCTGGCTTGATGGATATTAGCGGGCTTGATATCGCGGTGGATGATATTAAGGCGGTGCAGTGCGCCTATGCCGCGCATGATATCCATGCCGATTTTAGCGGTGCCTGCTACCGTAAAATAATGGCCATTGTCTAGACGCTGCTGCAAAGTGGCGCCTTCATGCCAGCTCATCACAAAGTATAGTTTGCTACGATTTTCCAGAGATAGTGTAAGCACTTGCGGCACATATTGCGACACCACACGTTTGCCCAGCCACTCTTCATTCAGCAAGCCATTACAGCTTTCAATGTCGCTAGTGAGTGTGGGCTGTAAGGTTTTTAATACAAATAGCTGTTTGGTAATGTTTTGGCGCACTTTATACAAAAGACTTGCGCGTGATTCGTGCAAAATATCTTCAACGGTAAAATCATCAATTGATTCACCGATTGATAATTTGTGTGGCAAGGCCAGATGTTTTCCACCTGCAATGCGCTCACTTAAACTGTCATCGCCCAATTTGGTGATTTTAACCACAACAGCGGTTGAGTTATCGCCAGATTGTTGCTGTACGGCGGTTTTAGTCAGATGGTCGGCAATCATCTGCACGTTATCGAATTTTTTTAAGCCTTCATGAATGGATTTTTCGCCTAAGGTTTCCCAAACACCGTCGGTCATTAAGGCAAAAATATCGCCCACTTGCAGCGCGCCATCCGCCAAATCTACGGATAAATGTGCATCCAAACCAACGGCACGTTTCAACACATGACGCATATCTGGTCTGTCCCATACATGGTCTGTCGTCAGCTGCGTTAATATATTATCGCGCAATAAATAAATGCGCGTATCGCCCACATGCGCCAAATAATAGCGCTGCCCACGCAAAATAAGCAATGAAAGCGTAGTCGCCATGCCTGCCAAATCGCGATTGGCGTTGGCTTGTGAAATCAACCAGCGGTTAGCAGCTGAAATCACTTTATCTAGCGCGGTAGATGGTTCCCAAGTGTCGGGTGTGGCATAGTAATCCGTTGAAATATTGCGGATGGTCATCTCAGATGCTTCGCCGCCGCCTGCGTTACCACTGACGCCATCGGCTATTGCAATAAGTGAGCCTTTAATGCTGAGCTGCTCATTTATAGGGGTGACCACGCCAACGTAATCTTCGTTACGCTCACGCGGGCCTGTTAGGCTGGATTGACCTATTTCAAAATTGAGAAACATCAGGAATGTGTGAAGCGTTTATGGTTTTGATTTAAACCAAAACCAACCATTTAAACTTAAGAAAATAAATAGCCCAATATCTAAAATCGGCCAGTATTTAGGGTTATCTAAAAATACACCGAATACAATCAAGCTGGCGCAGGCAAATGAAATTAAACACATAATGATTTTGAAAGGCATGATACTTAATCCTAAAAATGTATGAAATAATCTTCAATTATACTTTGGCGGCGGTGTTTACAGCGCTGCCCCAAGTGGTTCTCCAGCGCGTTTTTACGCCACTTAAACCAATCATCGCCAATAAGGCCAAGCCCGCAAAAATCAAAATACCAATTTGGTAATTACCCGTTGTCTGTTTGATATAGCCCAAGCTTGCCGCCAAGTAAAAGCCACCTACACCACCAGCCATGCCTACTAAACCCGTCATCACGCCGATTTCTTTGCGAAAGCGTTGCGGTACCAGTTGGAAAACTGCGCCGTTACCCATACCTAATACCGCCATCACAGGGATAATAATCGCTAACGCTAGTTGATAAGTGGGTTGGCCAAAGCTCATGATGATTAACAATAAAGTTGCAATTCCATACATGGTGAGTAGAGTGCGAATGCCGCCAATGCGGTCTGCAATCATGCCACCGACTGGGCGTACCAATGAGCCTGCAAATACGCAAGCCGCGGTGCAATAACCAGCAACCACAGGGCCAAGACTGTATAAATCGTTAAAGTAAATGGTGAGTGATGATGCTAAGCCAACAAAACCGCCAAAAGTCACGCTGTAAAAGAACATAAACCACCAAGCGTCTTTGTCTTTTAATATCGCCATGTATTGACTAAGCGATTTCGCAGCAGGCGTTTCTGGGCTATCTTTTGCAAATATTAAATAGATGGCAAAGGCAACACCTAGCGGAATTAAAGCCAAGCCAAACACATTATTCCAGCCATAAGCCACAAGCCAAACTTGGCGCAAATAAAGCGGCAAACACAGTGCCAGAGTTGCCAGCACCAGCAATGCCTAAGGCCGTGCCTTGGTGTTCTGGCGGATACCAGCGCGAAGCAAGCGGCAATGCAACCGCGAATGCAGCGCCTGCAAATCCCAAACCAATACCTAGCATCAACGTATGTTGAAAGGTTTGCAAGCCGTGCAACCAAGCAATTAACAAGCTGGCGATGACAATAATCTGGCCAATAGTGCCTGCGTTTTTAGGTTTGATTTGATCAACCAATACGCCCATTACGATACGTAGCAAGGCGCCAGCTAAGACAGGTGTCGCTACCATCAAGCCTTTTTGGGCAGGTGTTAAATTCAAATCGGTGGCAATTTGTACCGCCAGTGGGCCCAATAAAACCCACACCATAAAGCTTAAATCAAAGTACAAAAATGACGATAGTAAGGTTGGTGTGTGTCCTGCTTTCCAAAAACTGCTTTTCATGGGTAATTCCTAAAGATAAATCATCAGACTTAACGCTATAAAAATGCGGAATTTTCAGGTGTTTTTAAGCGTTAAGTATTATTTACGGTGCGTTGTTTAAACGGTAATCGTCTCAAACTCTTTTTGAAGTGCACTTTTTTGCACGCGCTCAGACCAAGGCTCAATTGCACCTTGCAGCGCATAAAGCAAACGTTCATATGCGGCCTTGCGGCCTTCATGATCTTCTAGCACACGTTGTTTCACATATTCCAAACCAACGCGCTCAATCCAATGTACGGTGCGGTCTAGGTAACGCGCCTCTTCGCGGTAGATTTGAATAAATGCGCCGGAATATTCAAGCACTTCGTCAGAGGTTTTGACCTTGCATAAGAATTGCGCCACTTCTGTTTTGATGCCGCCGTTGCCGCCCACATAAATCTCCCAGCCAGAATCCACGCCGATAATACCCACGTCTTTAATGCCCGATTCAGCACAGTTCCTTGGGCAACCCGAAACCGCAAATTTCACTTTATGCGGTGCCCACATATGGTCAAATGCTTTTTCGATATCGATACCCATTTGGGTGGAATTTTGCGTACCAAAACGGCAGAATTCAGAACCCACACAAGTTTTAACGGTACGAATACCTTTGGCATAAGCGTAGCCAGAAGGCATATCTAAGTCTTTCCACATGCCGACCAAGTCTTCTTTTTTTACGCCTAACAAGTCAATACGCTGGCCGCCAGTTACTTTCACCATTGGCACCGCATATTTATCAGCCACATCGGCAATTTTGCGTAATTGGTCAGGCGACGTTACGCCGCCATACATACGCGGGATAACGGAATAAGTACCGTCTTTTTGAATATTGGCATGCACGCGTTCGTTAATAAAGCGCGATTGCGGATCGTCCACTGCCTCGTGTGGCCAAGTAGAAAGCAAGTAATAGTTCAGTGCAGGGCGGCAAGTCGCACAACCGTTAGGAGTGCGCCAACCCATGCCTTTCATGGCATCTGGAATATTCAGGTATTTGTGTGTGCGAATTTCTGCTCGCACTTCTTCATGATTTTTATCAGAACAACCACAAATGGCTTTGCTAGTACTTGGTGGAGCGTATCCGCCGCCTAAAGTTGACGCTAAAATTTGCTCAACTAAGCCCACGCAACTGCCGCAGCTAGAGCCTGCTTTGGTTTGTTTTTTGACATCATCAATCGTAAATAAACCTTGGTCTTGAATCGCCTTAACAATGGTGCCTTTACACACGCCATTACAGCCGCATACTTCCATTTCGTTGGTCATGGCGGCGGCTTTGTCATGGCCTTGATGGCCTGTGTTGCCCAAGCTATCTTGACCAAACATCAAAGAATCGCGGATTTCATGAATCGGTTTTGCATCGCGTAGCATTTGGAAATACCATGCGCCATCTGCAGTGTCGCCATACAGCACGCTGCCAATGATTTTGTCATTTTTGATAACGAGTTTTTTGTAAACCCCGCCAACCGCGTCGTGTAAAACAATTTCTTCGCGCTCTTCATCGGCCGCTTCAATTGGGCTTCTAAAATCGCCTGCACTAAATAAATCAATACCCGTTACTTTTAATTTGGTTGAAGTAACAGAGCCTTTATAGGAGCCGATACCAAAATTGGCTAAATGCGTAGCGCAGACTTTTGCCATTTCAAATAATGGCGCAACCAAGCCATATGAGATGCCGCGATGTGCAACACATTCGCCAACCGCGTAAACGCGTGGGTCATAAGTTTGCATCGTATCGTTGACTACGATCCCTTTGTTACAATAAATACCTGCTGATTCTGCTAGCGCGAAATTCGGGCGAATCCCGACAGCCATCACCACTAAATCTGCTGGTATTTGCGTGCCATCGGTAAAGTGAATGGCGGTCACGCGACCATTTTCACCAGTCAGTTCTTTGGTGTTTTGTTTTAATTGAAACTTAAGGCCTTTAGCCTCTAAGCTCTTTTGCAACATTTTCCCTGCAGTTTTATCTAATTGTCTTTCTAACAGCCATTCGTTGCGATGAATTACGGTAACGTCCATGCCTTGAATCTTCAAGCCATTAGCTGCCTCAAGCCCAAGTAAACCGCCACCAATAATAACGGCATGCTTATGGGTTTTTGCCGCATCAATCATGTCATTGGTATCTTTAATATCGCGGTAACCAATCACGCCATTTAAATCGGCACCTGCAATTGGCAACATAAATGGTTTTGACCCTGTTGACAGTAATAGGCGGTCATATTCTGCACTGGTACCATCTTCTGCATAAACAATGCGATTTTTACGGTCGACTTTATTGATGCGCGCACTCGTATAGAGCGTGATATTGTTTTCGGCGTACCATTCACGCGTGTTTAAAATAATGTCGTTAATGGTTTGCTCGTTCGCTAAAACAGGCGAAAGCATAATGCGGTTATAGTTGGTGTAGGGCTCGTCGCCAAACACGGTAATATCGTAAATGTCAGGCGCGATTTTTAGCAGTTCTTCTACTACACGCATGCCAGCCATGCCATTACCAACTACGACTAATTTCATTTTTTGCATAATTTTTTACTTAATATATTAAAGTGCGGATGACGAATTAACCCCATTTAATAGGCAATGTATATGCCAATTAAAAATGTTTAAATACATAGGCTTGCTAAATTCAAGACCTTTTTATACACAAAATAAGCGCGTAAAATTTGGAAGTATCATTTAAGTGAATTGGAACGGTGCGTGATTATTACGTCAGAATGCGCAATTAAAACGTGTACATCGCCGTTAGCCACAGTCTGCCGCTATCCCGAATTCGGGCAGCTTGAGAGGTGGTAGCAGTGGCTTGATATTGATCACTTTCTTTATAATTTCCATATTCAAGCTTGGTCCAAAAGTGGTTGTTCACGTTATAAGTAACCGAGGCATTCCACTCTTTACCATAGGTGTTGCCGTTGGTGCGCGCGCCGCCGCCTACTGTATTAAAATCTTCATCTGAGTTAATGATGTGATAATCAGCAAAAAACAGAAAATCACCATATTTATAAGTGGCTGTTAAAAATGTATCGGCAATACCTGATCTAGGTGTGACCAAAAAGCGATCAACCCAACCTTGGAACAGGTGATTGGTACCGTAAGGTGTTTGAAAGGCAAACTCGTTATCGTTGCTGGATAACACTTCATGATCGAGACGAATACTAAAGTTATCGATACCCACACCGCCGCCAAGCTTGGCATAGTGTGCATCAATGCGGCTATCGCCATCTGCGTAATCCGTTTGTTTGGCATATTCGGCAGAATATAAAGCGCGTAGATTAGGATTAAACGGGTGTATGCCATCTAAACGTAAGCCAAACGTTTTGTTAGATTGATCTGCAGTTAAATTTGGGCGCCCGTTATTGTTCAGAGTGCCTGCGCCAAACCAACCATTACCAAATCCTAAATCATCAAAATTTGAAAGGTAGCCATAACCCACTAAATATTCGGTAGGAGAGATTCGATATTTAACGTTTAGAATTTCTAAATCACCATCGCGCTGAGATGTTGTAATTTGGGTGACTTGCTCATAATGTGCTAAAAACACTTCCGTTTCTGGGATTGATTTATTCAGAATTGAAACGCCATCAAAAACTTGCATCACCTGCCTAAAGGCGATATCGCCAATGAAGCGAGAGTTATCTAAAATTGTCTGTTGGCGGCCTAAACGTACGCGGGTGTTTTTAATGCCAGTCCAGTCCACATACAATTGATTAATATCAAAATGATTAGGGTCAACAATAACGGCATAACGTGCTTTATCAAGCTCTGTCCTATTATTTTTGCGGTCATTAAAGTTATCAACAAATTTGGTCACGCCAATTAATTGCCCAGCAAAACTAAAATTATTAAACGGCGCAGTTTGCCATCCCACCAAACTACGCAATGTAACGCCTTCAGCATCTCTCAGCTCCCTATTCGCCACAGGCGCGGCGGCTAATCCATCTTGGGTAACATGCTCATAGCGTAATCTAAAATTGGTTAAGTTTTTGCCATCTTTAATAGCATCTAAAAATGTATATTCTTCTTCAAGTTCCAGTGCAGGTTCTTCTGCATAAGCGCTGCCAGCAATGCCCGCTAGCGCCACACATAAGTTAATGGTTAATACATTCAATTTTAAAAAATGCGTCTTTTTCATTGTAGATATCTCTAATAAAAATGGATTAAAAATAGGGTTAAGTTTTGCCTTAAGCCGCTTTTCTAGCATGACGTTCGTATAAGAATTTCAATACTACAGAGCGCAGATGGTTGTATTGCACGTTCTCAGCTAGCTCTAAACGTTTGCGTGGATAAGGCAAATCGACCTCTAAAATCTCGCCAATGCCAGCACTTGGGCCGTTGGTCATCATCACGATTTTGTCGGATAGCAATACGGCTTCATCCACATCGTGCGTCACCATCACTGCCGTTGCGCCTGATTTTTGCATAATGCGCATCAGCTCATCCTGCAAACCAGCGCGGGTTAATGCATCTAGCGCACCAAATGGCTCATCTAACAATAAAACCTTAGGTTCCATGGCGAGTGCTCTGGCAATGCCCACACGTTGTTTCATGCCGCCAGAAATTTCATTGGGGCGTTTTTCAACCGCGTGGCTTAATCCGACCAAATCAAGTGCTGCATAAGTGCGTGACTCTTGTTGTACTTTTGATTCGCTGCCAAACACGCGCTCAACCGCTAAATGCACGTTTTCACAGCAGCTTAACCAAGGCAATAATGAGTGGTTTTGAAACACCACTGCACGTTCAGGGCCAGGCGCTGCAATTTCGCGGCCAGCACAAAACAAGTGACCAGTGGTGGGCTGCAATAAGCCTGCAATCAAATTAAGCACAGTTGATTTGCCGCAACCTGAGTGGCCGATAATCGATAAAAATTCGCCTTGAGTGATGCTTAAGTTAATATTTTTAAGCGCTTCAAAAGTGCCTTTTTTGGTGACAAATTGCATGCCTACATCTTCAATATGCACATATCGTTCGGTTACTTTTGCTGTGCTATTGCTTAAAGTTGGCATAGCAGATTCAGTTAAAATGGGATTCATTTGATTGTTCCTTATCAGTAAGCAAAAGTTATTCGTAGGCAAAACGTTTTGCTAGCATCGATAAGCCCAGTTCTAGCAATAAACCAATAATGCCAACCACAAAAATAGCGATGATGATGTGCTCGTAATTGGATGCGTTGTATTCATCCCACAGCCAAAAACCAATACCTGCGCCGCCGTTTAACATTTCTGCTGCCACAATCACCAACCATGCAATACCAATTGATAAGCGCACGCCTGTCATCATGTAAGGCAACACATAAGGGAAAGAAATTTTAGTGATGATTTTCCATTCGCTTAAATTCAGCACTTTGGCCACATTCATATAATCTTGCGGCACTTTACTGACGCCAACCGCAGTGTTGATGACCATTGGCCAAATGCTGGATATAAAAATCACCCAGATTGCTGCAGGGCCAGCCGCACCCATCACCAACAATCCCAGAGGTAACCAAGCCAGCGGTGAAACTGGGCGCAAAAGGCTAATCACTGGCGCTGTCATGCGTGACATAAACTCATAACGGCCAATCATAAAACCCAGCGGAATACCCACAATCGCTGCCAAACCAAAACCCAAGGCTACCCGCTCAAGTGATGACAAAATATTCCAGCCAATGCCTTGGTCATCTAAACTGTTTTGATGAAAAGGGTGCGAAAACAACTCAACAGCCGAATACCATGTGCTGATTGGGCCTGGCAAAATGGGTTGTTGATGCGAAAGCAATGTCCAGATACCTAAGAACATTAAAATGCCAAAAATAGGCGGTATAACGGCTTTAAAAAACTCAATGATTTTTATCTGCATGGCGCTGGGTTGCTGCTTTACGGGTTTCTGTGTTTTTTCAGCTAATTTTTCAATAATCATTTTCATATGTGTTGTCTTCGTTAGCCGTCAGCATGGGTTCTTTTGCCATGCTTTCGGAACTGGTCTTTACATGCTCACCTATTTGTTTTAAGTGTTTTTTATTCACACTGATTGCGCTCATGGCGATCTCCTTTTACATACGTCATGTTTGTTGGCATGACGCATGGTTTAAATAGTGAATCTCAATATTGGTTAAGCTTTTACTTTAAAGCTGGCGGCGTAAGCCGCTGGGTTAGAGCCATCCCACACCACGCCGTCCATTAATTTGCTTGAGCGCATTTGGCTCTTAGGAATGCTAGTGCCTGTTAAGCTAGCCGCTTCTGTATACAGCTTGATTTCATTGACTTTGTTGGCCACTGCTAAGTAATCAGGATCCGCTTTTAATAGGCCCCAGCGTTTATGCTGCGTTAAGAACCACATGCCGTCAGATAAGTAAGGGAAATTCACATAACCATCTTGGTAGAATTTCATGTAGTTAGGGTCTTTCCATTTCTTGCCATTACCGTTGTCGTAATCACCTACAAAACGGCCAGCAATGACATCTTCTGATGTATTCACATACGCTTTACCTGAGATTAATTTAGCTACTTTCGCGCGATTTTCAGTGGCATCAATGTATTTACAAGCGTCTAAAATCGCCGCAATCATGGCGCGTGTTGTATTGGGGTTTTTGGCCACAAATTCTGCTGTGGTACCCAATACTTTTTCTGGGTGATCTGCCCAAATATCTTGCGTGGTCGTAACCGTAAAGCCTACCTTATCGGCAATTGCACGCGCCCCCCATGGCTCGCCAACGCAGTAGCCATCCATATTACCAATACGCATATTGGCAACCATTTGCGGTGGCGGTACAACGATTGATTTAATATCGCTAACAGGGTTAATGCCATTGGCCGCTAACCAGTAGTTAAGCCACATCGCATGTGTGCCAGTAGGAAAAGTATTCGCAAAGGTGAAATCACGGTTTTCGTTAGCCATTACGCGTTTAAGCGATTTGCCATCTTTAACGCCTTTATCTTTTAGTGCGCTAGAAAGTGTAATCGCTTGACCGTTATGGTCTAGGTTCATCAATACTTTCATGTCTTTTTGCTGGCCGCCAATGCCCATTTGTACGCCGTAAATTAGGCCGTAAAGCACATGTGATGCATGTAGCTCGCCATTCATGGTTTTATCGCGTACAGCCGCCCAAGAGGCTTGTTTAGCTGGAATAATTTTAATGCCGTATTTTTTATCAAAGCCCATTTCAGCCGCCACTACAATCGGTGCGCAATCGGTTAATGGAATAAAGCCGATTTTCACTTCTGTCATTTCTGGCGCATCTGACCCTGCTGCATAAGCCATATTTTTAATCCCCGCTGGCATGACATTCATTGCCGCAGCTGCACCAAATGCACCTGCGATACTTTGTTTAAAAAACTGACGGCGACTGGCGTCTACTGAGCTACTGGTATCAATTGTGCTGCTAATTGAAGTGGTGGTTTTGTCTTGGTCTTGCATATTTTTTCCTTTAACTAAACGTGTTAAGTTTTTACTAACAAAATTGCTATTTGCAAAAGTGTGTATCTACAAAAATCTTACGCATAAAAAAAGCGCCTTAACAATGAGGGGTTATCCTCATTACTAAGACGCCTTTGTCTTTACTTGCAATTTATATATACGCCATCTTTGGCATATTTTTTAACAAACTTGCGTGCCCTCCATTGGGCTGCAAACTTTACTACTTAATTAACTTCAATAATCTGCGACCTTAAATTATTCGCTTAAACAATCAGCATTTTTGCCGCTTCGATTAGTTGATGCGATAAATCCGCTAATTTCATATTCTTTTTCATCGCCATATTGCGCAACAATGTGTACGCTTCCTCTTCATCAATTTGGCGTTGGCGCATCATTAAGCCTTTTGCACGTTCAATTACTTTGCGCTCATCTAATTTAAGATTTGCCATATTGAGTTCAGCACGTAAATGGTTGAACTCTTCAAATCTTGCTATCGCAGCATCTATCACAGGTATCAGCCTTTCACTTGGAATATCGCCAACCACATAAGCACTTACTCCTGCCTGTGTAGCGATTTTAATTTTCTCTTTATCACCATCATGCGTAAACATCACAACTGGCCGCGAATCATTCATGCTCATTACACAAATATTTTCTAAAGTATCGCGACTAGGCGACTCTGTATCAATAATGACAATATCTGGTTTTATCTCACAGCACTTAGCTTCTAAATTCACTGTATTTTCCAAATGTGCAACAACTTCAAATCCGTTATCAATCAATGATTGCTTAAGCGGCTTGATGCGTTTTAAATCATTATCAATAATCATCACTTTCAGCACACTCAAGCTAGTAGCAAATGCTGTGCCATCTAATATTTTTAATTTAACTACATGATTGTAAACATTTAATTTCCAAAATAGCTATTTTGGATTTTACAAAGCGCGCATCATGTACGCACAAATAAGGTGCAAATGCACCGAGCTAATTGTATTTGCTAATTAAATCTAGCTAAAACTTAACCCATTAAAAGAGCTTAAATTTTAAAAGCTTTTAAATTTAAGTGCGCTATTCATCAGTTTGAGTGAGTTGCTTTTCCCGAAACTTAAGCTAACTGCAACTGCGCCAATCTTGCATATAAACCACCCTGTTCGCGCAATTGGGCAGGGCTACCAATTTCTACAATGTGGCCATTTTCTAACACAATAATGCGGTTGGCTTTTTGTACCGTGCTTAACCGGTGCGCAATCATCAAGGTAGTGCGGCCTTGCATGGCGGCATTTAAACCTTGCTGCACCAAAATCTCACTTTCTGCATCCAGCGCGCTTGTCGCTTCATCTAGCAGCAAAATAGGCGCATCTTTTAGCATGGCGCGCGCAATGGCGATGCGTTGGCGCTGACCGCCTGAAAGCCGCGTACCACGTTCACCTAAAAAGGTTTGGTAGCCTTCTGGCAGTTTTTGAATAAATTCGTCCACTTGGGCCGCTTTGGCGGCGGCTAGTACTTCATCATCACTGGCACAGGGTTTGCCATAGCGAATATTCTCAAGCGCGTTGGCTGAAAAGATCACCGCATCTTGCGGGACTATCGCTATGCTATCGCGTAAGCTTTTTAAGCTTAGTGAGTCAATCGCTTGTCCATTGATAGTAATTTCGCCAGAATTAATTTCGTAAAAACGCAATAAACATTGAAATAAAGTGGTTTTCCCAGCGCCTGATGGGCCAACCAAGGCAATAGTTTCACCTGCAGCAATTTCCAAGTTAATGCCATTTAAGGCGGCAATTTGTGGCCTAGATGGATAATGAAACACCACATCTTTAAATAAAATGCTGGCTTGAGTTGGGTTTGCTAATTGTTGCGCTGTTGCCGATTCTTTAATCGCTACGTCAGAATGCAGCAGTTCTAATAGCCGCTCGGTAGCACCTGCCGCGCGCATCACTTCACCCCATACTTCTGCCATGGTGCCTACCGCGCCAGCCACCATTAGTGCATATAATACAAATGAAGCCAACTCGCCGCCTGTCATTTCGCCTGCATTCACTTGCCTTGCACCAATCCATAACACAAAAATAATGGTGCCTAATACGGCGGTCACCATCAAAATCGTCAGCGCAGAGCGCACTTTGACGCGTTTTAAGGCGGTATTAAAGCTGATATCAGCGCTGGTTTTAAAGCGCAAAATTTCAGCTTGCTCTTGGCTGTATGATTGCACCGTGGGCATGGCATTCAATATTTCGCCCGCCATGGCACTACTGTCGGCAATGCGGTCTTGCGATTCGCGTGATAGTTTTTTGACTTTGCGGCCAATAATCAGGATAGGCAAAATTAGCAGTAGCATTAAGCCGATATTGAGGGAGAACAGATAAAGGTTAGTCACTGCCAGCATTACCATGCCGCCGATAAATTGGAACGCACTGCGCAAACCCATTGAGATAGAGCTACCAACCACGGTTTGAATCAAAGTGGTGTCACCAGTCAAGCGCGATAATACTTCGCCAGTTTGTGTGGTTTCAAAAAACTGTGGGCTTTGCGTCATCACGCGCGCATAAACCGCGCTACGTAAGTCTGCCGTTACGCGCTCGCCCACCCAAGAGATATTGTAATAACGTAGCGCAATCATCAGCGCCCAAAAAGCCGCCAGCGCAAACATCACCAGAAAATGCCCGTTTAAACTTAAGTTGGCTAATAAGCCGTTGCTGGGCTTGGCGGCGCTGGTGTTGCTAATAAAGCCAAAGTCAATTAAATCGCGAAACGCCAGCGGTACTAATAATAAAGTAGCCGAGCCCAAGCACAGCAACACAAATGCCAGCAAAACCCGCGCGCGATAGGGTTTTAAAAACGGGACCAAATTGGCTAGTGGCGATAGCTTTTTAGAAGAATTGTCTTTAGCTGGATTTTGAGGGGATATTTGCATGAATTTGTTGTCTTGAAAGGTGGGTTAGTTTAGCACTAGTAATTTAGTGCTAGTAATTTAGTAAGAGCGGCCTTATTAACTAGTGGATTTATTTACTAGCAGCGTTGTAATGGAGTTTGATTGCCGTACTTGGTTCATGCGCTAGGTTCATGAGATAGATGTGATTTATACTAACCAACATTAAATATAATTATTCACTAGAAATAATCATGCATAAAAACATCAAATTCATCCTCTGGGTTTTAGTCGGTTTATTGGGCACATTTGCCTTGAGTACCATTGCCTTAAATCGCGGCGAAAGCATTAATGCTTTATGGTTAATCACTGCCGCAGTCTGTATTTATGCCATTGCCTATCGTTTTTATGCGGCTTGGATTGCGGCCAAAGTATTAGTAATAGACGAAACGCGCGCGACACCTGCCGAAAGACTTGATAACGGCCGTGATTATATGCCCACCAATAAATGGGTGGTGTTTGGTCATCACTTTGCCGCGATTGCTGGGCCTGGCCCCTTAGTTGGCCCAACGCTTGCTGCGCAATTTGGCTATTTGCCTGGCACGTTATGGATATTAATCGGCGCCGTTTTAGGCGGCGCCGTGCAAGATATGGTGACGCTATTCTTTTCTACCAGAAGAAATGGCCGCAGCTTAGGCCAAATGGCGCGTGATGAAATTGGTGTCATTGGTGGTACAGCGGCGCTAATCGGCACTTTTTTGATTATGATTATTTTAATCGCCGTGTTGGGTTTGGTGGTAGTAAACGCCATGAAGCACAGCCCATGGGCAACATCCACTGTGGCGGCAACCATTCCAATTGCCATGCTAATCGGCCTTTACATGCGCCATATCCGCCCAGGCCGCGTGATGGAAGCGTCAATGATTGGCGTTATTTTGTTATTGTTAAGCGTTTTTGCAGGCGGCTGGATAGACCACAACGAAACCTTGCGCGTGTATTTTGACCATGATGGCTTGCCGCTTGCCTTTGCCATTATTGTGTATGGCTTTGCCGCCGCAGTCTTGCCTGTATGGCTTTTACTTGCCCCGCGCGATTATTTATCCACCTATATGAAGCTTGGCACGGTGATTTTATTAGCGGTGGCGATTGTCATTTTACGCCCCGATATTCACATGCCAGCCGTCACCCAATTTACCGATGGCCCCATTTTTGGCGGCAAGCTATTTCCGTTTGTGTTTATCACCATTGCCTGTGGCGCCATTTCTGGCTTTCATGCGCTGATTGCCTCTGGCACAACGCCTAAATTATTGGCTAACGAACGCGATATTCGCATGATAGGTTACGGCGCGATGTTGCTGGAAAGCTTTGTCGCGATTATGGCGATGATTGCCGCAACCGTACTAGAACCCGGCGTATTTTTTGCCATCAATAGCCCCGCAGGCGTGGTAGGCAAAGAAGCCATTGATGCCGTCGCCAAAATTAATAGTTGGGGCTTTGCCGTTAGCGTAGAGCAAATGAATCAGCTGGCAAAAGATATGGGCGAGAGCAGCCTGTTTGCCCGTACAGGCGGCGCACCTAGCTTGGCAGTGGGCATGGCCAGTATTTTCGGCAATGCATTTGGCAAAGGCTTGTTGGCGCTGTGGTACCACTTTGCCATTATGTTTGAGGCGATTTTTATCTTAACCACTTTAGATGCAGGCACCCGCGTCGGCCGCTTTATGCTGCAGGACATGTTAGGCAACTTTAATAAAAAACTAGGTGAAACTTCTTACATGCCATCTGTCATATTCACCAGCAGTATTGTGGTGGCGGGCTGGGGCTACTTTCTATATATTGGCGTGATAGACCCTAACGGCGGCGTGAATATTCTGTGGCCCTTATTTGGTATTGCCAATCAAATGCTGGCCGCTATTGCACTATGTGTGGCAACTGGTATTTTGGTTAAAAACGGCAAACTAAAATACGCTTGGGTAACATGTTTGCCATTGGCTTGGCTGGTGACTATTACTACGACAGCGGCTTACCAAAAAATATTCAGCGATGATATTCGGGTCGGGTTTTTTGCCGCCGCCAATGATTTAAGCACAAAGCTGGCGGCTGGGTTGTTACCGCCAGAAAAAGCCGCCGTAGCGCCACAGCTTATTTTTAATCAACAATTAGATGCGTACTTAACCCTATTTTTTGTGGCAATGTTGTGGATTGTGCTGATGGATATGCTCGTAGTTTGCACGCGGCGTATCGCAGGTAAACCCGTGCTGCCATGCACCGAAGTGCCACATAGCGAAACACAACTGAATAATACTTGGGTGAGAGACTGATGTTTAAAAATCTAATACTTAAAAAACTGCGTCATTGTTGGCATCTGATTCAGCAGCTTTCTGGAGATTCTGCCTATGCGCAATATTTGCAACATCATGCTGATTTTCATGCAAGCACTGTGGATGCGCCAGCCGCTTTATCGCGTAAAGATTTTTATAAGTTATGGCAAGACCAAAAATGGACAGGGGTTAAACGTTGTTGTTAGATAAAAAGTTAATTGCTAAAGAATTAAGCGAAGAGGATATCTCGCGCGTTATCGAAATGGCTTGGGAAGACCGCACGCCGTTTGAGGCGATTGAAATGCAATTTGGCTTAAATCAAGATGGTGTGATTAAACTGATGCGCAAAAATCTAAAATTAAATTCGTTTAAACTGTGGCGCGAGCGCACACATGGGCAGGTAACCAAGCATTTAAAGCTGCGTAGTGAAGATATTAACAGGCACCAATCAAGGCAACATAACAAATTACATCGGTAATCGATTCGGACAGATTTAAATACGCTGATAAATTTTATCAATTTGCATTTCATCTGTTTCCAGCGGTTTGTACGATTCAAATTCTGTGACATTCACATCCGAACGCATTCTGTCGACTTTGACTGGCTGGTATTCCGCAATCGTGTAGCTAAATTCGGGTTCTTTTTTAAATAATCGATTTAATAATTTTTTCATCATATTTCTTTTCAAAACTTGGGTTGATTGATACTGATGGTTAACTTGCAATCAGCATGCCAAGTATCTTGAAAAGAATTATAATTATAAATGACTGATTTTATTGATTAAATTAAAATTTAAATTTCACTTATAAATAAGCTATGTTGTAATTTGATGAATATCGTTAAATTTTCATCAAATATTATGGTTAACTTAACCCATTAAATCGCCCAGATTTTGCTTTAAACCACATCCAAATCCCAATCACAATCATGGGTAAACTTAACCATTGCCCCATGCTTAATCCTAATTGTAATAATCCCAAATAATCGTCGGGTTCTCGTGTAAATTCGACTAAAAAGCGGAAGCTACCATAGCCCATTAAAAATAGTGCAGAAATGGCGCCAATTGGACGTTCTTTGCGCGAAAACCACCATAGTAAGCAAAACAAAACAAGGCCTTCTAACGCAAACTCGTATAGCTGCGAGGGGTGGCGAGCAAGAAAATCCACTTGCGGAAAAATCATGCCGAAATTGGCGTGCGTTTCACGTCCCCACAATTCGCCATTAATATAATTCCCCATGCGTCCAGCACCCAAACCAATTGGCACTAATGGCGCGACAAAATCCATGATTTTTAGCCATAGCTGTGGGTATTTTCGTGTAAAAAGAAACATGGCTACTAACACGCCTAAAAAGCCGCCATGGAAGCTCATGCCGCCTTGCCACACTTTAAATATATCAAGCGGATGTTGCATAAAGCTACTAAATTGGTAAAACAATACATAGCCAATACGACCACCTAGAATCACGCCCAGCGCCCCATAAAATAAGGCGTCATCAATCATTTGATTATTCCAATTAAACCAAGGTTTGTGTTTGACTTGGTAGCGACCTAGGCCTAAAAACGCTAAAAACCCAATCAAATACATTAAGCCGTACCAGTGGATGCCGAAACTATCGGTGATGGAGAGTGCAATAGGGTCAATTTGGGGGTGTGTGAGTATCATAATAAAACCTGGAAAGCCTAGTGATTATGTTAATTTAAAATTTGTGTTAAGGTTCGCTGCAATCCGCTTTTATAGAAGAATATTTCAAGACTTAACAAGTTTCTAGCGCTTAAAAAACTCAACATTACAAAACTCAAAGCACAAAGGTAAAAATAAAAACATGGTTGAGCGATCAGTAAATACAGTATTAGCACCCGAAGCAGATAGTTTAACCGCTACTGCGGAATTAGTAGCGGATTTTATACCGCTATTAACAACGGTATTTAATGATTCAACAGACTCAGTCGGTATTTATACGGTTAATCACACGCTGGCTTATGCGAATCAGACTTTACTCAAAACCTTGGGTTGTTCAATGGACGAGGCTCACTTAAGTCATCCTAAGCTTTTAAGTCGTCTCGATTCCTATCAGCAAGCACTCATCAGCACTTTAAATACGGGTCAATCAATGACATTTTTGCTGGAATGTCATCCATCCACCATACAGCGCCCAGTGCACGATTTAATATCGATGACCGCGATTAAAGATCAGCAGGAAATGATAATAGGTGTTATTGCGATTGGCCGCGATTTAAGTGATTACAGGCAAACTCAATATCAAGAACTCGCGCAAAAAGAACGTTACCAACGTGCATTAATTGATAACTTCCCTTTTATGGTGTGGCTTAAAGATTTGGATAGTCGGTTCTTGTCTATCAATAATGCGTTTGCCCAACTAATGGGCGTAACGTACCCAGAAGAGGGGATTGGTAAAAAAGATCAAGATTATTTTACGCCAAGATTTTCTGAACAATGTGTTGCTTCTGACCAAGAAGTTTTATTGCTAGGCCTTCCAAAAATATTTATTGAATCGGTTGAAGATGCAGATGGCAATTTAAATTGGGTTGAAGTATACAAATCACCCGTGCTAGTGGACGATAAAGTGGTAGGCACAGTAGGTTTTGCGCGTGATATGTCAGAAATACAAAAACTGTACGCTGATGTCTCTAAAACTAAATCAGATTATGTTTCTTTAATCAAAAATTTACCATTAGCAATTATTCGCTACAACTTAAATTGCCAGCGCGTTTTTCTTAATGACTATTGTGAGCATATTTTTGGAGAGCCCGCAGAGCCTTTAATCGGTAAAACACCCACTGAATACTGGTATGCCGCTGCAACTGGTATGAAAGCGCAAGAATTTGAAGCGCGATTAAGAATGGTGATGCAAACCGGGCAGATTGATACCTTTGAATTTAATTGCAAACTAAATGGTAAAGAGGTTGTTTACTTAATGCGCTTCGTACCAGAGTTTGATGCTAACAAAAAAGTCACTGGTGCTTTGGCGTTAGCCAACGATATGACGGCGGTAAGTGAATATCGCAATCAAATTGAATATATGGCGTATCATGATAGCCTAACCAACCTACCCAATCGCGCAAAATTTAATATGCGTATTGCAAATGAAATAGAAAATGCAAAGCATCAACAAAGTTGCTTAGATTTGCTGATGATTGATTTAGACCACTTTAAATCAGTTAATGATACGCTTGGCCACACCGTAGGCGATAAATTGTTAGTTGAAGCGGCTGAGCGGCTGGTTAATACTTTGCAGGTTGGCAATTCTGTCGCGCGTTTAGGCGGTGATGAGTTTGCAGTCTTAGTGCAGGGTGTGCAAAATATAAAAGACTTAGGCGCGCTTGCAAAAGACATCGTGCAGGCTTTAACCGTCCCTTTTCATATTGCCAATCAAGAGTTGTATGTAACCGCCAGTATTGGCATTGCAATATATCCGCAAGATACTAAAAACGAAGATGATTTATTGCGCTATGCAGATGTGGCTATGTATGCTGCGAAAAAACAGGGACGCAATAATTATCAGTTTTTTGTGCCAGAGCTTAATCAGCATATTTCGCAGCGATTATCTCTGCAAACCGAGCTGATGCATGCAATTGAAAAGAACGAATTTTATTTAAATTATCAGCCTTTAGTGCAGCTAGATACCGCTGAAATCATCGGTGTTGAAGCGCTTTTGCGTTGGCGAAATCCAGTGCTTGGCGAAGTGAATCCAAACCAATTTATACCTTTGGCTGAAGAACTGGGTGTGATTACTGAAATTGGGCGCTGGGTGATGATGCAGGCTTTTGAAGATGCAGTAACCATAAATCTTAACCGCCAAAATCCACTCATATTTGCTGTTAACTTATCGGCACGGCAATTTTTGCGCTACGATATTTTTGCAGCCGTGCAATATTGCTTAAGCGTTACCGCCTGTAACCCTGCTTGGATTACTCTAGAAATTACCGAAAGCTTGCTATTAAACGATTCCAATCAGGTACTTGATACTTTGCATCAATTTGTCGATTTAGGTATAAAAGTCGCCATTGATGATTTTGGTACTGGCTATTCTTCACTTTCTTATTTGAATAAATTCCCTATATCTGAAGTAAAAATCGATCGTAGTTTTGTTAACGATATTACTTTAGATGAAAACGATGCGAAATTAGTGAAAGCAGTAATTGGTATGGCATTAAGTCTAGGTAAGGAATTAATAGCGGAAGGCGTTGAAACACAAGAGCAAGCCGATTTGCTCAAAAGCTGGGGTTGTAATATTGGGCAAGGCTATTTGTTTAGCAAACCACTTAGTTTTGAACAGCTTTTGCTACGTTTGCCATAAATACCACTAATTTCAATAAAATTAAGCCTCTCACGTAAAAACCTGCTTACTCAAGCCCTTGCATCAGCTAAAATATTACATTCAGTATTATTTTAGGATTACTCACATGCCAGTTTACCGTTCCCGCACCACAACACATGGCCGCAACATGGCAGGTGCGCGTGCTTTATGGCGTGCAACTGGTATGAAAGACGGTGATTTTGATAAGCCAATCATCGCTATTTCCAATTCATTTACGCAATTTGTACCTGGTCATGTGCATTTAAAAGATTTAGGTCAATTAGTTGCGCGCGAAATTGAGCGCGCTGGTGGCGTTGCTAAAGAATTCAATACCATTGCCGTGGATGATGGTATCGCCATGGGTCATGGTGGCATGCTGTACAGCTTGCCTAGCCGCGACCTTATAGCGGACAGCGTTGAATATATGGTCAATGCACATTGTGCCGATGCGCTAGTGTGTATTTCAAACTGCGACAAAATCACACCTGGTATGCTCATGGCAGCCTTACGCTTGAATATCCCTGTGATATTCGTTTCTGGCGGCCCAATGGAAGCGGGTAAAGTGAATTGGCAAGGTGAAACGTTGAAGCTAGATTTGGTTGATGCCATGGTTGCCGCGGCCGATAGTAAAGTATCGGATGCTAAATCAGACGCGATTGAGCGTTCTGCTTGCCCAACTTGCGGTAGCTGTTCTGGTATGTTTACCGCCAATTCCATGAACTGTTTAACGGAGGCTTTAGGTTTAAGCTTACCAGGAAACGGCTCAACGCTTGCTACGCACGGCGCACGCAAGCAATTATTCTTGCAAGCAGGTCGTTTGATTGTTGAGATTGCCAAACGCCATTATGAGCAAGACGATTACAGCGTTTTACCGCGCAATATTGCCACCATGCAAGCTTTTGAAAATGCCATGGCATTGGATGTAGCAATGGGTGGCTCAACCAACACAGTATTACATTTGCTTGCTGCTGCGCATGAAGCGGGTATTGATTTCACTATGAGTGATATTGATCGTATCTCACGTAAAGTACCTTGCGTGAGCAAAGTGGCGCCAGCTACACAAAAATATCATATGGAAGATGTACACCGCGCAGGTGGCGTAATGAGCATTCTTTCAGAATTAAGCCGCGGCGGTTTGATTCACCGTGATATTCCAACAGTGCACAGCCCAAGCTTGGGAGCAGCATTAGATAAATGGGATATTACGACCACAACGGATGAAGATGTAAAGAAATTCTATCGCGCAGCACCAGGTGGTATTCCAACTACCATTGCATTTTCTCAAAGTATGTTATGGCCTGATTTAGATACGGATCGCGCCAACGGCTGTATTCGCGATATTGAGCATGCCTATTCAAAAGATGGCGGCTTGGCTGTGCTGTACGGCAATATTGCCTTGGATGGCTGTATTGTGAAAACGGCTGGAGTAGATGACTCGATACTTAAATTTACAGGTCGTGCGCGTGTATTCGAATCTCAGGACTCGACCGTTGAAGCTATTTTAAACGATGAAATCGTAGCAGGTGATGTAGTGGTGATTCGCTATGAAGGCCCACGCGGTGGCCCTGGCATGCAAGAAATGTTATATCCGACCAGTTACTTGAAATCGAAAGATTTAGGCAAAGTGTGTGCGCTATTAACAGATGGTCGTTTTTCAGGCGGTACATCGGGATTAAGTATCGGCCATGCATCGCCAGAAGCGGCTGAGGGCGGCGCGATTGGCTTGGTAGAAGAGGGCGATATGATTGAAATCGATATTCCTAACCGCACCATTCATCTAGTAATATCAGATGAAGAAATGTCGCACAGACGGGCTAAAATGGAAGCAAAAGCTAAGGCTGCTTGGAAGCCAGTGAATCGTAGCCGTGAAGTGTCACTTGCCTTGCGTGCCTATGCCGCAATGACGACTAGCGCGGCAAGAGGCGCAGTGCGTGACGTGACGCAGATTGAGAAATAACCAAATTAATACAGCAATAAATATAGAGAGTGCATTAAAAATTTAGCGCTACAATATTTGTAAGGACATTGAATGAATAACCCAGTAGCCGAACAACAGTTGTTAGACCAAGACTTTGCGTTTAAGCCAGAGCTTAAATTCAGCGAAGATAGCCATGGCTTACAATTTATCGAAATCGATAATACGCTGGCCACTGCAAAAATCGCGCTGCAAGGTGCGCATGTGATGCAATGGCAACCAAAAAACGTTGTAGACCCAGTGCTATGGCTATCCAGCAATGCACGATATGTACAGGGCCGTTCTATTCGTGGCGGCGTGCCAATTTGCTGGCCATGGTTTGGCGCGCATCCAACTGATAGCAGCTATTGTCCTCATGGTTTCGCACGTGTTATGCCTTGGCATTTGATTGATGCGGACACCTTACAGAATGGCGCAACACGTTTGGTGTTGCAAATTGTGGATACACCAGTCGGTAAGAAACAATTATCTTATCCTTATACGCTGACGCTCACCATGACCATTGGCGAAACGCTGAAATTAGATTTATCCACCACTAATCACGGCACACACCCATTTATGATTGGTGAGGCATTTCATACCTATTTTAATGTCAGCGATATTGCAAAGATTAAGCTTACAGGCTTGGAAGAATCGATATATGCGGACAAAGTGCAAAACTATGAGCGCAGTATGCAACATGGTAGTATCAAGTTTTATAGTGAGTTTGACCGCGTTTATATCAATACCACCAGCGATTGTGTGATTGAAGATGTTGGTTTAAATCGCAAAATTCGCGTAGCAAAATCAGGCAGCAACGCAACTGTTGTATGGACGCCTTGGGCTGATAAAGCCCATCAAATGGGCGATATGGGCACAGCAGATGAGTGGCGTAAAACGGTTTGTATTGAAACCGCCAATGCAATGGAAAACAGCATTGTCGTGAACCCAAACCAAACGCACACCTTAACCGCCGAATACAGTGTGGAAGATTTTTAATCAACTGCGAGATGTCAACCTTAGGATAGCTAAGGCCGTTGTATGCCATTAGAGTGTGCGTAATTTGCAACAACGCTGAACAAATTTACAAGCCCGTGCGTTTAAAACCTGCAAGAGCTATTGTGAATTTTTAAATTGTAGGTATTATTAAGCATGCAAAAAATTGCAGGTTTAAGACAAAAATTATCACGGTAATTCAAGGAGATGGCATGAAAGTTTTATTATCAACAATTGCGGTTGCTGGCATGTTATTAGCTGGTCAAGTAAACGCAGCAAATGCGGATGCTGCAAAAGCGCTAGCGCAAAAAAATGGCTGTTTAGCTTGCCATAGTATTGATAAAAAAGTACTAGGCCCAGCTTATAAAGATGTTGCTGCAAAATACAAAGGCGACAAAACAGCTGAAGCTAAAATGATTGCAAAAGTAAAAGCAGGTGGTAGCGGCGTTTGGGGCCCAATGCCAATGCCAGCAAATAGTCCACAAGTAAAAGACGAAGACATCAAAACAATCGTTCAATGGATTTTATCGCTTTAGTAATCAAATAATTATAAAAAAGCCAGCTTGAAAGCTGGCTTTTTTATTGGCTAAAGAAACTTAACACTATTTAAGCGTTAAGTTTGCTGTGCCTGATGGAGTATATAAAGTAAAAAACAACACCTACCCCTATCCATAAGCCAAAACGTATCCAAGTAGAGCTTGGTAAAAAGAACATGAGCGCGCCGCAAGATAAGATGCCTAAGACTGGGATAACTGGATTAAGTGGATTTTTAAACGGCCTAGGTAAATCGGGCTGACGTATACGCAACACAATCACGCCTACGCAAACCATGACAAATGCGGCAAGCGTGCCAATATTCACCGTTTCTGCCAGTTCGCCAAGCGGGAAAAACCCTGCAACTAATGAAACCACAAAGCCGCACATTAATATAATACGCGTAGGCGTTTGTCTATCTGGATTCACTTTTGAGAAAATAGGTGAAATCAAACCGTCTCGGCTCATGGCGAATAAAATACGGGTTAAGCCATATAACAGAACAAGTAGAACCGTGATTAGCCCTGCTAAAACGCCTGTTGCAACCAGTGTAGATGCCCATGTGTAACCCAGTTTTGTTAGTGCATACGCCACAGGAGAGGCAGTGTTTAATTCAGTATAAGGCACAACGCCAGTCAAAATAGCAGAAACAATAATGTAAATAATTGTACAAAAAGCCAGTGAGGCGAGTAAGCCAATCGGTAAATCACGCTGTGGATTTTTGGCTTCTTCTGCCGCAGTTGATACCGCATCAAAACCAAAGTAAGCAAAAAATACTAACGATGCACCAGCCAAAACGCCAATATTTTTGCCGTTATCCAGCGTTTCAAACCAACCAAATGGCATAAATGGTTGCCAATTGTCGGTATTTAAATGGCCAACTGCTAAGGCAATAAAAATAGCGATGGTTGAAAGCTTAACGACGACGATAATGTTGTTAAAGCGCGCACTTTCTTTTACGCCTACAATCAGCAAAATAGTCAGTAGCCAAATAATAGCAAAGGCGGGTAAGTTAATCATGCCGCCTAATATAGGCGCTTTTGTTAATGCTTCTGGTAAGTAAATATTAAAGTTTGCCAGTGTGTTAATGAAATATCCTGCCCAACCATTGGCCACAGCGGCTGCGCCCACGCCATATTCCAGCAACAAAATCCAACCCATCACCCACGCCATCAATTCACCAAAAGCCACATAACTGTAACCATAAGCGCTACCAGAGCCACCGATAGAAGCGGCGAGTTCTGCATAAGCGAGTGCGGCAAAGGCAGAAGCCACGCCCGCCAACACAAAAGATAAAACCACTGCCGGGCCAGATTGCGTCGCTGCCGCAAGCCCTGTTAAGACAAAGATGCCTGTACCAATCGCGCAACCAATGCCCAATAAAGCTAAATCAAAGGCACTTAAACATTTTTTTAAGCCGCTATTGCTGTGCGCTTCTACAGGCTTTGTGCGTAATAGTTTGGCAAGCATAAAAATTCCTAAGGAAGTTTACAAGATGACAATTAAATGAATACAGGCTTAAGCCTAAACAGTTAAAGGTTTAGCGTCAATGACCGTATCAAATGAAGGTATTAAAATTTAAGCTTTATAAAGTGGTTAAGTAGATGGGATTAGCCGTTAAATACTTGAGTGAGTGCGCAAATCATATAGTGATGATCCAACACACCAGCACTTTCGCGCAAACTATGCATCGCCCACATTGGGCAACCAACATCTACCGTGGCAACGCCTAATTGTGCTGCGATAATAGGGCCGATGGTGCTCCCACAGCCTAAATCGGTGCGATGTACATATTGTTGATAGGGAACATTTGCTTGGTTGCAAAATTGCATAAAACGCGCCGCGGTATCGGCGTTGCTGGCATAGCGATGATTACAATTGCTTTTAATCACCACACCTTTGTTTACTAAAACATGGTGATGCGGATCGTAGCTGCCAGAAAAATTGGGGTGATAAGCATGCGCCATATCGGCACTGATAAAAAAACTATTTGCAAGTGCGCGCAATTTTTCTGCGGCAGCTAGGTTTTCATGCGCTGTAACGCGGCTAATCATATCATTTAAAAAACTGCCACTAGCGCCATTGGCGCTCTCAGAGCCGACTTCTTCATGATCGAAAAGCGCAATCATATTAGTTGTTACGCTATTCTTATTGGCCAATAAAGCCGTTAACGCCGCATGGCAAGAAGCCAAATTATCCAACTGACTATTGGCGATAAACTCTTGGTTGGCACCCCAAAAACTGCCTTTTTGCGTGTCGTAAACGTTTAATTCCCAAGTCAGAATGTCGGCAGTTTTCACCTTTAACTCATCTGCAAGTTGCTGCATCAATTGCTGGTCGGCTTCAATGCCATCCTCAGCTTCGCCTAATATTAGCGGCAATTCATCTTGCTTATGGAATTTTAAACCCTTGTCATTCACTTCGCGGTTCATGTGAATCGCCAAGTTGGGTAGGCGTATCAATGCTTGGTTAAACTTGACTAAGTGGGTATCAATATCAGCGCCGTTTTTCACCATCACACGGCCCGCTATACTTAAATCACGGTCAGCAAACGTGGCTAAAATCGGTCCGCCATATACTTCAACGCCGATACGCACTAAGCCACTATTAGCAAATGCCGCTTTCGGTTTTAAACGCAAACCAGGTGAATCTGTATGCGCGCCAATTAAGCGAAAACCCGTTTCAACCAATGGCTGGGTGCCCAGTGAAAAAGCGATGATAGACGCGCCGCCACGCACGACAAAATATTTGCCTAGCGGCTTTAATTGCCAAATATTGGTTTCAAATAACTGCTGATAACCTTTTGCTAATAATTGTTGGCTAACGGCTTCAACCGCATGCCAAGGGCTTGGGCTAGCGTCAATAAAATCTAATAGAGCCTGCGCCTGATTTTTAACAATGGGGCTAGATGCATTGATTATATTCATTCAGCGTTTGAGTGCTTAGACCCATTCCCTATCAATTAAAAAATCCGTATACAGCTTCGCCTCAGGGCTATCTTTTTCTGGTTTCCAATCATAACGCCACTTCACAATAGGCGGCATGGACATCAAGATGGATTCCGTACGGCCATTCGATTGCAAGCCAAATAGCGTACCACGGTCAAAAACCAGATTAAATTCGACATAGCGCCCACGTCTGTAAGCTTGAAAGTCGCGTTCGTTTTCAGAATAAGGTGTGTCTTTGCGACGTTGTAAAATAGGCAAATAAGCTTGTAAAAAGCTGTCACCCACTGCACGCTGCAAGGCAAAACTCTGCTCAAAACTTAACACATTAAAATCATCAAAAAATATGCCGCCAATGCCGCGCGGTTCTTTGCGATGTTTTAAATAAAAATATTCATCGCATTGCTTTTTAAATTGTGGGTAGTAGCTAGTATCAAAGGCGTCTAATGCAGACTTGTTAGTGCGGTGAAAGTGTGTGCAATCTTCTTCAAAGCCGTAATAGGGCGTCAAATCCATGCCACCACCAAACCACCAGATAGGGGCTTCACCTTCTTTTTCTGCCACAAAAAAACGAATATTCATATGCACGGTAGGCACATAAGGATTGCGCGGATGTAATACTAATGACACGCCCATGGCTTCCCATGCGCGACCTGCAGCTTCAGGATGGGCAATTGTTGCAGCAGGCGGTAATTTATTACCAAGTACATGTGAGAAACCAACCCCAGCACGTTCAAATACATTGCCGCCTTCTAATAAACAAGAGGTGCCGCCGCCGCCTTCAGGGCGGTTCCAGCTATCATGCAAGAATGTTTTGCCATCGACTAATTCCAGTGCTTCTACAATCTTGCCTTGCAGGTTTTGCAGATATTGCAGCACCGCATCAGTGTTTACAGCGCTGCTGACAGGATTATTTTGCATCATAAATGAGGATTAACCTTTAACCGCGCGATAACCAATATCTGTGCGATATTGCGCGCCATCAAATTCAATTTCATCGATTATTTTATAAGCTTGCTGTTGTGCGAATTTCACCGTTTCGCCTAGCGCAGTCACGCATAAAACGCGTCCGCCTGAGGTGAGTACTTTGCCATCAACCAATTGCGTGCCAGCATGGAATACATGCGCCTCATCACCCAGTTTGGGCAAGCCGGTGATTTCGTCGTGCAGTCTTGGTGTCTCAGGGTAATTGTGCGATGCCATCACCACGCCAAGTGCTGTGCGTCTGTCCCATTCTGTTTCGGCAATATCTAGCGTACCGTTTACGGCGTGTTCAGCCAATGCCACAAAATCTGACTTTAAGCGCAACATGATTGGCTGCGTTTCTGGGTCGCCCATACGGCAATTAAATTCCAGTGTTTTGACAGTACCATCCGGTGAGATCATCAAGCCGGCATACAAAAAACCAGTGTAAGGAATACCATCTTTGGCCATGCCTTCAACCGTTGGGCGAATGATTTCACGCATCACTTTAGCGTGAATTTCTGGAGTGACCACAGGCGCAGGAGAATAAGCGCCCATGCCGCCAGTGTTTGGCCCTAAGTCTTTGTCTAGTAAGCGTTTATGGTCTTGGCTGGTTGCTAGTGGCAGGATATTTTTGCCGTCTACCATTACGATAAAACTAGCTTCTTCGCCCGCTAAAAATTCTTCAATCACCACGCGTGCGCCAGCTTCGCCTAGTTTATTATCAGACAGCATGGCGTCAATCGCCGCATGCGCTTCGCCATCATTCATGGCGACGACGACACCTTTACCTGCGGCTAAACCGTCTGCCTTAATGACAATCGGCGAGCCTTGGGCTTGCACATAATCGTGCGCTAATTTTGCATCGGTAAAAGTGGCATAAGCGGCTGTCGGAATACTGTGGCGAATCATAAAAGCTTTGGCGAAATCTTTGCTAGATTCCAACTGTGCTGCTGCTTTGGTGGGGCCAAAAATCTTCAAGCCATTGGCTCTAAAAGTATCAACCACGCCTTGAGAAAGCGGCGCTTCTGGGCCAACCACAGTCAAGTTAATCTGTTCTTTTTGCGCGAATGCCAGTAAGTCTGCAACACTAGAAATAGGCACATTCACCATATCAGGATTAAGCGCCGTACCCGCATTGCCAGGTGCGACATACACTCGGCTAACTTGCTTGTTTTGTGCGATTTTCCATGCAAGTGCATGCTCACGGCCACCGCCACCAATCACTAAAACTTTCATGCTTAATTTTCCTGTAGCGATTGCGATTAATGTCTGAAATGTCTAACGCCAGTTAGCACCATGATTAAGCCATGTTCGTCTGCCGCTTTAATGACTTCGTCATCGCGCATGCTGCCGCCTGGCTGAATCACGCAACTGGCGCCTGCCTCTGCCAATACATCAATACCATCACGGAAAGGGAAGAATGCATCCGATGCGACGACTGAACTTTTTAGGGTCAAACCAGCGTTCTGAGCTTTGATTGCAGCGATTTTTGTGCTGTCGACGCGACTCATTTGGCCAGCGCCCACGCCTAAAGTCATGCCGTTGCCGCAGAATACAATGGCATTTGATTTCACATATTTCGCCACGTTCCATGCAAATAGCATATCGGCTAGTTGCTGTGGTGTCGGCTGTTTCTTAGAAACGATTTTTAAATCGGCTTGGCTAATTTCATGATTATCCGCCGTTTGAATCAAAATGCCTGAACCCACGCGTTTGATATCGTGTGAGTTGCGACCTTGTTCCCAAGCTGTCTTTCCGCCTTCCGGCAAGCTGATTTTTAATACGCGTACATTGGCTTTAGCGGCAAATATGGCTAAGGCTTCATCCGTAAATTCTGGCGCAATCAATACTTCTACAAATTGTTTGCTCACGGCTTCAGCCGCTGCTGCATCGACCAAGCTATTGAAGGCGATAATGCCACCAAATGCGCTAGTAGGATCGGTCTGGAATGCTTTGCTGTAAGCCTCTAAGGAGCTTTCACCCACTGCAACACCGCAAGGGTTGGCGTGTTTTACAATCACGCATGCAGTATTGTTGCTAAATGATTTTACCGTTTCCCATGCGGCGTCTGCATCGGCAATATTGTTATAGCTCAGCTCTTTGCCTTGCAATTGATGGGCTGTCACTAATGAACCTGGCGCTGGATATAAGTCGCGGTAAAAAGCGGCTTTCTGATGTGGATTTTCGCCATAGCGCAAATCTTGTAACTTAATAAAGCGGCCATTGGTTTGCGCAGAAAAAGCGCTACGTGTGCCGTCGGCTTGAAACGATGATAAGTAATCGCTAATGGCGCCATCGTAATTGCTGATGCGGTTAAAAGCCGCAATCGATAATTTAAAGTTGGTTTCTGGACTGATGCTGCCAGCATTGTTTTGAAGTTCAGCAATCACATCCGCATACTGGCTAAAATCGGTCAACACAGACACATCTTTCCAGTTTTTAGCAGCGCTGCGCACCATGGCTGGGCCGCCAATGTCAATATTTTCAATCGCATCTTCTAAAGTGCAATCAGGTTTGGCAACGGTTGCTTCAAACGGGTATAAATTCACCACCACCATATCGATATTGGGAATATTAGCCGCTTGCATTGCACTCACATGCTCAGGCAAATCACGACGGCCCAAAATGCCGCCATGCACTTTTGGGTGCAAGGTTTTAACGCGTCCATCCAGCATTTCGGTAAAGCCAGTGTAATCACTGACTTCTATCACTGGAAAGTTATTGTCGCGCAATAATTTTGCGGTGCCGCCAGTAGATAAAATTTCTACCTGCAATTTGCTTAATACAAGGGCTAACTCTAAAACACCTTGTTTGTCTGAAACACTGATAAGTGCGCGTTTGATTGCTGCCATTGAAAACTCTTAAGATGAAAAATTGATTGAAAATTCGGGTTAACTTACAGGTTAACTTAGATTGTATTCGGCCATTTTTTTGCGTAATGTATTGCGATTCAGGCCTAATATTTCAGCCGCTTTAGATTGATTGCCGCCTACTTTGTTCAGAATGAATTCCAGCATGGGTTTTTCTACGCAGCCAAGCACCATATCGTAAATAGCATGTGGCGGTTGACCATCCAAATGCTTAAAGTAATCTTCTAGCGATTCGTTAATAGCGTCTGTTAGTTTGCAAGCGTTAGACATTAAGCAGCCAACTCCACTTTTTCAAATGCATCAGCTTCAACGCTATCTGCATAAACCAAACGCTCATGTTTGCTTTTAAGCTCAGCGAAAAAGTCGTTAATTGCTGCTAACTGTAGGTCAATTGTTTGCAAGGTGTTCATATTGTGTCTAAAGCTGGCAGAGCCTGCCAAGCCTTTGGTGTACCAAGAAATGTGTTTGCGCGCCACGCGCATGCCTGCCAAGTCACCATAAAAACGATACAAATCATGTAGATGCTCAAGCATCACCGTGTGAATTTCTTCAACCGTAGGTGGCAACATATGCTCACCAGTTTTTAAATAATGCTCAATTTCGCGGAAAATCCAGGGTCTGCCTTGCGCAGCACGACCAATCATCACGGCATCTGCGCCTGTGTAATCTAAAACGTACTTGGCTTTTTCTGGGGTGGTGATATCGCCGTTGGCAATCAGTGGAATCTGAATCGCTTGCTTAACAGCAGCAATCGTATCGTATTCTGCATCGCCCATATACAAACAGGCGCGGGTGCGGCCATGCATGGCCAGCGCTTGCACGCCAATATCTTGCGCCATTTTTGCAATCATTACTGCATTCCGATTGTTCTTATCCCAACCAGTGCGAATTTTTAAGGTAACGGGTACGTTAACTGCGCCAACTACCGCTTTTAAAATTTGCGCAACTAGCGGCTCATCTTTTAACAAAGCGCTGCCAGCCATCACATTACAGATTTTCTTTGCTGGACAACCCATATTGATATCGATAATCTGCGCACCGTTATCCACATTATGTTTGGCCGCTTCTGCCATCATTTTAGGGTCGGAACCTGCAATTTGCACAGAAATTGGGTCTACTTCGCCTTCATGATTGGCGCGGCGTAGTGTTTTTTCGCTACCGTAAAGTAGCGAATTCGATGTCACCATTTCTGAAACTGCTAAACCTGCTCCCAGCTTTTTGCAAAGCTGACGGAAAGGTCTATCGGTCACGCCCGCCATGGGCGCAACGACAAGATTATTTTTCAGAATATGGTTGCCGATTTGCATGCTTTATTTTTAAGCCGATATTGTTTTGCGGAAAGTTGTTTATTTTATACGCAATCAGCGCTTCTGTGAATGAACTTTGTTGGCTATTTTCGTCAGGTAAAGCGGGTTTACGCGACTAAACAAGCAATACCTTGCATCCGTAAACCGCTCGCCTGCGTATATCAATCAATTATCGAAAAAAGGCGCACCATGCCACGCATACTTAACCATATTTTTAAAGCAAATTTTGCACTGATTTTTGTTAGTTTTTTGCTGCAATTTAATGCTATTCAAGCAGCAGAAAACGAAAAAATTACTTGGCATGCCTGGTCAGAAGAGCTCTTTGAGCAGGCTCAGCGCGAAGATAAATTGCTTATTTTAGATTTAGAAGCGGTGTGGTGCCATTGGTGCCATGTAATGGAAGAAAAAACCTATCACGACCCCGCTGTGATCAAGTTAATTAACCAACAATATATCGCCATCCGTGTTGATCAAGATGCAAATCCAGACATCTCGATTCGTTATGAAGACTATGGCTGGCCAGCAACGGTGATATTTAAAGCAGACGGTAGCGAGTTGGTCAAGCGCCGCGGCTATATTCCGCCAGAGCGTATGGCTAGCTTATTGCAAGCGGTGATTGATGACCCTACGCCAGGGCCATCGGTTGTGGCGACTAAAGAGGTAATTGCAGGCAGTAATCCCGAATTCAGCACTAAACAGCGTGAAAAAATTATCAATACTGTGAATCGTGGTTACGATGTACCAACTGGTGGGTGGGGCACAACGCATAAATTTATTTTGGCGCCAAACGTTGAGTTTGCTCTGATAAAAGCGAGGCAAGGTGACGAGGCATTTGAGAAAAAAGCGCGCGAAACCTTGGATAAAGCGATTGCGTTAATCGACCCAGTTTGGGGTGGTATTTATCAATATTCAGATCGCGGACGCTGGAATTCACCGCATTTTGAAAAAATCATGTCGTTCCAATCCGACGACTTGCAGTTGTATTCACTGGCCTATTTACAGTTTAACGAGCCACGCTATTTAAAAGCGGCACGTGATATTGAGCGTTATTTAAGTACTTTTTTAAGTAGTCCAGACGGTGCGTTTTACACCAGCCAAGATGCCGATGTGAGTGACAAAATTGATGGCCATGCTTTTTATCCGCTGGATGATAAAGGCCGCCGCGCATTAGGCATGCCGCGTATCGATAAAAATAGTTACGCGCGCGAAAACGGCTGGGCAATTCGCGGCTTGACGGCTTTATACGATGCGACAGGCGATAAGCTTGTATTGAATCGCGCGATTAAAGCCGCTAATTGGGTAGAAGCCAATAGAGGCTTAGGCGATGGCGGTTTTAAACACGGCGAAAAAGACCGCGCAGGGCCTTATTTAGCCGATACGCTAGCAATGGCCGAGGCCTATCTGGCGCTTTATATTTCTACAGGTGACAGAGCGTGGCTGGAAAAATCACGCGCAGGCATGGCTTTTATTGAGAAAAACTTTCAATCCACTATTGGTTTTGCGGCTGCGGCTATCCCTAAAAACAGCAAAGGCGTGTTTCAACAACCGTTATTGCAGATGGAAGCGAACGTGAGTATCGCGCGCTTGGCGAATAAATTACTACATTACACGGGCAACCAAGATTATAAAAAAACTGCATCACACGCCATGCAATATCTTGTGACCTTAGATAATCCTGATAACGTCCGCTATTTGGTTGGGCCATTAATGGCGGCAGATGAGTTGGCAGCAGACCCAGCACATATCACTATTGTGGGCAGCAAGTCGGACGCGGCGGCGCAAGCGCTGTATCGAAAAGCCCTGCAATATCCTGTGGTATATCGGCGTATTGAATGGTGGGATACGGCTGAGGGCAAAATGCCAAATCCCGATGTGCAATATCCAACATTAGCTAAAGCGGCAGCATTTATTTGTGTGAATCATGCCTGTTCAACACCAATAACCGCGCCAGAAAAACTGCATGCTAAAGCCGATAATTTAATATTTTCAGCGCAATAGTGATTGATTTAATAAAAACTTAACCCAAAAAAAGGGTTAAGTTTTTATGGTGCGGTTAATTGCTCTAGCGTGGTGAGCCAAACAATCGCCTGATTGCGTGTTGCGCCGCACATTTCTTCACTTGGCATTAAGCTGGCACAAAACGCAGGCCGTTCTGGCTGATTAAAAATGGCGCATTTAAAGTCGTTAAGTAATTGCACGCATTTAACCCCAGCGGGTTTACCATTCGGCATACCGGGGATAGGGCTGTTGATAGATGGGGCAGTGCAACAAGCGCCGCAGTTTGGTCTGCATTCCATAAACGCTAAACGCCATCTACCCAAGAAAAGCCAATATTGCTCACCCCGATTTTAATATCCTGCATGGCCAGCTTAACTTGCTCTGGCTCACCTTTCGCGCCCAATTCCACTTGTCGATTAGGCTTTAATTTGGGCAGGCTAAATACTTTTATATCAGGATAATCGGCCAATGTTTTGTTCATTAAATCAATTAGTTGGCTTTCAATGCCGTCTTCAATGATTATGGATTGTTCTGAGTATTCTGCCTGATGAAAAAGGTGGCTGTAATGCGTATCTAATACCCACTCCATCATAGGGTGCGCCATGTCAGGAAAGCCCGGCACAAAATAGTGATTGTGCTTCTGGTTGGGCTGTTTTTTATTTTCTAAGCCCGCCGAAAAGCCTGCAACGCGATTCACAGGGTTAGGAATTAACCCCGCACCTTGCGGAAAATCGGCCATGATGACTCTTTTGGGATAAGCCCCCTCACCAAACTGCGCTTCAATCTCTGCTACAGCTGCTTGATGACGCACAATGGGCACTTCAAGTGCATCAGCCGCCGCTTGCCGCGTATAGTCATCTGGTGTTGCGCCAATACCACCAAAGCTAAAAACAATATCATTGCTACTAAAACTGCGCTTAAAACTCGCAATCATCCGCGATGGGTCATCCCCCAAATACTCTGCCCAAGCCAACGTTAAGCCGCGCGCTTTCAATATTTGAATGGCTTGCGTCAGATGCTTATCTTCCCGTTTTCCAGAAAGAATTTCATCGCCGATGATGTAAATGCCGAAGTTTTGCATGGTTGAAATTTAGAGTTAAATTGATAGCTTAATAAACGCTATCGTGGTCGCCCACATTGACTGGGATAATTTGATCATCTTTAATCAGCAGTTCTAAAGTAATGCGATAAGATATATTGATAGAGACTGAGTGTAAGCCAGTTAGTTTGCCACTAAGCGCATGTAAACGTAGCGATGGATGAAAGGGATTGGCGACCAATAATTGCAACGTTTTTAAGTATTGCGATTTTAATTCGGGGTGACGTTTAATAAAACGCGCGGCGCGCTTTGTGTATTGTTGTGTGATAAGGAGTGAATAAGCCATGGAAGAAACCTAATTTAAGGTCTTAATTTAGGCTTTTCTGTTAGCTCTATTTGTTCCAGTCGTTCCAAATGCGCTTCTGGGGATTCCATTAAAAAATCGCCTGCAGCCAAGTTGGCACGCGTTTCCGCCAATGCCGCTTCTAACTCGCACTCACGCAAATAATGATAATGCGCTAAATCCATCACCACAAAGCTATCCTTACCGCGCACAGAAATAATAGCTTCTGGCTGATTTTCAAGAGAGGCTTCAATGGCAGCAATGCCCTTGGTTTTTAGATCGTTTGCGGTGATTTGTTGCATGACTATCTTATCCTAAGGATTAACTAATCACATTATATACCATGCGATTAATAATGTGATATGCATTTGTTTCATGTCGCATACCCTAGTAACCTATCAATCTCATCTAATTGCGAATCATGAAAATCTTCATTCATATTAGACTTCCACCAAGATTGCGTGTTGATTAAAAATTCTTTTTTGAGATGAAAGTCTGAAATTGTGAGATTCGATTCAAATGACATCAATGAAAGAATCGGTTCAGGTTGTAAAACGGCTAGCTCAAAAAGAATATTCTCTAAAAACTTCTGATTAAAGAATGGACCTAAAGTTAATAAATTATTGTTGTTATAAAGTTTATTACCGTCAAAAGTAGCATGAGTGCCATAAGTGCTTAATAACTGATATTTATACTTTCTTTTCATTTCATGTAAGCCATCTCTATCGTCTAATTTTTCCCTGATAGCTACTTGTTTAAACTCTTTGGAGTTAGAATCTGCTACCCATCGTTCAATTGATTCACTGTCCAACGTGAAGTAATCTAATAAAAATGTGATTTCTAAAACATCTCTTATTGGTGATATTGCGCCTTGATAGTAGCCAGAAAGCAGAAGTTTTAAGCAGCAAGATATTGAATTAAATAATCTAATTTTCAGACTAGTAAGGGCAATTAGCTGATTATTTTTTATATTATCCGTACGCTTATACATCCACATGAGCGCATCCATGCTAGCGTGAATTAACTTGATATGTTCTTGTAATTTTTGATCCGAGTTAATTAATAAGCAAGAATCAATACGTATTTGTTCTTCTTGAGATTTTAAGCCTTCAAGATTATCAGCTAACTTGGATAGGATAATTTTTGACATAAAGTTTTTTTATTAATGCGCACTTTCCCAATTACTACCTACACCCACTTCTGCCAATAGCGGCACAGATAATTTCGCCACATTTTGCATCAATGTTGGCAACGTGTTTTTAATCAATTCAAGTTCGCCATCAGGTACTTCTAGCACCAATTCATCATGCACTTGCATGATCAATTTCGATTTCAAATGATGACCGTTCAGTTTTTCTTCCCGTAACCATTTATCCACCGCAATCATGGCCAGTTTAATCAAATCTGCCGCCGTGCCTTGCATAGGGGCGTTGATGGCGGCGCGTTCGGCGCCGTTTCTTCTTTGCACATTGGGGCTGTTGATTTCTGGCACCCATAAGCGGCGGCCGAAATAGGTTTCTACGTAGCCTTGCGCTTTAGCGATTTCGCGGGTGTTTTGCATGTATTCGCGTACGCCGGGGTAGCGGGCAAAATAGCGCTCAATATAGCTGGCCGCCGCACTGCGTTCAATATTCAGGTTTTGCGCCAAGCCGAAAGCGCTCATGCCATATATCAAGCCAAAGTTAATCACTTTTGCATAGCGACGTTGTTCGTTATCCACGGCGCTACGTTCTACGCCAAAAATCTCGGCAGCGGTGGCACGGTGAATATCTTCGTTATTGGCAAAGGCTTCCAGCATGCCTGCGTCTTGAGAAAGGTGCGCCATAATGCGCAGCTCAATCTGAGAATAATCGGCAGAAACGATATGCGAACCTTTTGGCGCAATAAACGCTTCGCGTATGCGGCGGCCTTCTGCGCTGCGCACAGGAATATTCTGCAAATTGGGGTCTGAACTGGCTAATCTGCCAGTAATCGCCACGGCTTGGTTGTAGCTGGTGTGCACGCGCCCCGTTTGTGCGTTTATCATGCGCGGCAGTTTATCGGTGTAAGTGGATTTCAATTTTGCCAGACCGCGATATTCCAGCAACACTTTGGGTAGCGGATGGTCTAGCGCTAATTCCTGCAAAACATCTTCATCAGTACTCGGCGCGCCAGAAGGTGTTTTTTTAGTGGGTTTAATGCCTAATTTATCAAATAAGATTTCTTGTAACTGCTTAGGCGAGCCTAAGTTAAAAGGTTGGCCAGCCAATTCATACGCCTGATTTTCAAGCGCGACTAATTTTGCGCCAATTTCATTGCTTTGCACGTTCAGCATATCGCGGTCTATCAGCACGCCGTTGCGCTCAATCGTGAATAGAATCTGCGAGCTGGGCATTTCAATCTGGCTGTAAATAAAATCTAATTTGGCGTCAGCTTGAATGTTGGGATACATGGCGTGATGCAATTGCAAAGTAATGTCAGCATCTTCTGCGGCATATTCGGCGGCCACTTCTACCGTTACTTGGTTAAAACTCACTTGCTTGGCGCCTTTGCCTGCTACATCTTCAAACGTAATGGTTTGAATGCCCAAATGGCGCTCACTTAACGCATCCATGCCATGCGATTTATGCGCTTCAAATACATAAGATTGCAACAGTGTGTCGTGCGCAATGCCGTTTAATGCGATGCCATGATTGGCTAAAATGTGCTGATCGTATTTAAGGTTTTGGCCAACTTTTTTAATATCAGGGTTTTCTAAAATCGGTTTGATTTTGGCGAGCGTTTCTGCAAAATTCAGTTGCTCTGGCGCATCAAAATAATCATGTGTTAACGGCAAATAAGCGCCGCTACCAGCCTCAACCGAAAACGATAAGCCAACAATCTTAGCGGTCATCGGTTCTAAAGAAGTGGTTTCAGTATCCACACAAATCAATGGAGCAGATTGCAATTTCGCTAGCCAGTTATCCAGCTGTTCATTCGTTAGTATTGTTTCAAAATTGCGCGTGGTAATCGCTTGATATTCAATCACAGGCGATATTGCAGGAGTTGCGGAATTTTTTGAGTGATTTTGAGTGTTAAGTTCTGGCCTTTTATTCGGCGAATCGAATAAATTGCCCGTTTCGCCATTCGCTATTTCGGGTTTTGGCGTTTCAGTTTCCGTTTCAACCGCTAATTCGCGTTGCCAAGTTTTAAAATCAAACCGGTCATATAATGCGGCCAATTTGGATTTATCTTGCGTTTGCAATTTGAGTGATTCAAACGTTTCGGGCATGCCGTCAAATTTGTCTAAATCGCATTTGATGGTAATCAGCTCACGTCCAGTCGGCAGCCAATCCAAAGCTTTGCGTAGGTTTTCACCCACAACACCACCAAATTTATCTCCATTCGCGATGATATTATCTAGCGAGCCATATTCCTGTAACCATTTCACCGCGGTTTTTGGGCCTACTTTTTCCACGCCTGGCACGTTGTCTACGCTATCGCCAATCAACGTTAAATAATCCACAATCAATGCTGGTTTTAAGCCAAATTTTGCTTCAACCCCGGCAATATCCAGTATTTCGTCGCCTTTTCTAAACGCGTTTGGCATGGTGTTAATCACAGTCACATGCTCGTTCACCAATTGCGAAATATCTTTATCGCCTGTGCTGATAATCACGCGCACACCTTGTTTTTCGGCTTGTTTCGCCAAACAGCCAATCACATCATCAGCCTCCACATTGTCCACCATAATCAATGGCCAGCCCATCGCTTTAATCGCCTCATGCAAGGGCTCAACTTGGGTACGCAAATCATCTGGCATGCTAGGGCGATTCGCTTTGTATTCAGGGTAAATATCATCGCGAAAGGTTTTGCCTTTTGCATCAAACACGCACGCGCTATAATCGGCAGGGTAATCTTTGTGCAATTTGCGTAGCATACTCAATACGCCACGAATCGCGCCAGTCGGCTCATTGGCTTTGCTCCGTAAATCGGGCAAGCCATGAAAAGCCCTATACAAATAAGAAGAACCATCAACAAGCAGTAGCGTTTTCATAGACGATAGATGATATATTTAGTTAATAAACAGAATTTTATTGAGTCAATCAAATGATTAAAAAATTACCACAAATAACCGAACCCGAGTTACTGAATGGCGCAAGCACAGAAACTGAAGCCTGGCATGCTTTTGAGATTATGGCAGAATTTGTGTCTGCTACCGAAAAGTTAAAAGAAATTACGCCTGCGGTTTCTATTTTTGGTAGCGCGCGCACCAAGCCTGAGCATCCTTACTATCAGTTAACCGAAGAAATCGCTCGATTATTATCGGATGCAGGATTTAGCGTGATTTCTGGCGGTGGGCCAGGCATTATGGAAGCCGCGAATAAAGGCGCTTTTGCCGGTATTGGCCCAAGTGTAGGTTTAAATATTCAGTTACCTTTTGAGCAAAGTGGGAATCCTTTTCAGGATATTGATATTAGCTTTAAATACTTTTTTATGCGCAAAGTGATGTTTGTGAAATACGCCAGCGCTTACGTGGTGATGCCAGGTGGTTTTGGCACATTGGATGAATTGATGGAGGCAATTACGCTGGTGCAAACGGGTAAATCGCGCAAAATTCCGATTATTTTAGTGTGCAAGGATTTTTGGGCGGGCTTGGTGGATTGGCTGAAAAATACGTTGGTGTTAGAAGGCATGGCATCTCCACAAGATATGGATTTGATTCAAATGATTGACGAGCCTAAAGAAATTGTTGAGGCGATATTTAAACATTATGAATTAACAGGATTTGAGCTAACCCCAGCCGAGCGCAAAATTCAGCTATATTTATAAGCAACAACTGTTTTATCCTGTTTTTTTAGCGGGCTTTTGTTAGAATGAATTAATTCAATTTAACTAGCAGCAACATAGAAAGCACAGCAATGAAAAGTACATTGAAGCAAAACATCAAATTAACCACATTGCTAGTTGTTGCTATGTCACTGTCACTTGCCGCCAGTATAAGCTCTGCCGCGCAACCCAATGATTTAGAATTGCTAGAGCAAGTGCAACCGCCACCAAAAGTGATTGATGGTGAAGCTTTAGAAGACCCTGCTTTGGAGCCTCAAATCACCATTCGCAAGAAAGGCGCAGAAACGATTGAGGAATATCGTATCAATGGTGAGATATATATGATGAAAGTAACGCCCGAGCATGGCGTGCCTTATTATTTGCATAAAGAAGATTCAAATGGCGGCTGGGTAAATATTGGGCCAAATCCACCATTAAGTGTGCCCAAATGGATTATCTTTAGATTTTAGTTTGTCATGTTTGTGTGATCCATATTTAATGATATGTTAGGAGGGCATAGCCCTCTTAATTTTTATGTAGAGCGAAATGTCTGTTTTTACCACCCTTAATTTAGAAGAAGTAAGCACTTGGTTGCGCGATTTTGAGCTTGATGAAATTGTAGAGCTAAGAGGCATTGCCGCTGGTATTACCAACACTAATTACTTTGTGATTACCCAAAATAATCGCTATGTTCTCACTATTTTCGAGAAAAATACTTTAGAAGAGTTACCTTATTTTGTCGATTTAATGGCGCATTTAGCGCAACACGGCATACTTTGCCCAGCACCGATTTTAGATAAAAATGGCGTTGCTTTGCATTTACTCAAAAACAAGCCTGCCTTAATGGTCAGTTGCCTTAAAGGCAAAGATATTGCTACACCCGATTTAGCGCAACTGGGTCAGGTGGCAACTACATTAGCCAATATGCATGTAGCAGGTCAGCAATTTAATCAGCAAGGGCATAACCAACGCGGGCAAGATTGGTTTGTTAAAACAGCACAGCAAGTGCTGCCCAAAATAGCGATTACGGCGGATAGCGAATTACTTAAAACCGAGTTGGCGTACCAATTAAGCATTGATACCAGTGATTTGCCGCGCGGTGTGGTGCATGGCGATTTGTTTCGCGACAATGTATTGTTTGACGATGCGCAATTAGGCGGCTTTATCGATTTTTATTATGCCTGTAACGATGTGTTGGCATATGACGTGGCGATTGCGGTAAACGAATGGTGCCTGCACCATAATGGTAGCGATTTAGGCAATATCGACCATGAAAAGTTAAACCATTTCTTGGCCGAATATCAACGTGTAAAACCCTTTACAGAGGCAGAGCAGCAACTTTGGCCAACATTATTGCGCCGTGCTGCATTGCGCTTTTGGTTATCGCGCTTATACGATTTTTATTACCCTGCCGATGGCGCATTAACGCACACCAAAGACCCTAATCATTTTAAAAACATATTACAGCAACATATTGCGGCCTCATCTAAATAGTCGCAAAGGAAATCATCATGGCAATCTTAGAATCGCGTACTAAAACAGGCATCAGTTGGGTAAAAGAAAGCGTGGCATTGTTTAAAACTGGCCCGCGTAAATGGCTGTTGCTGGGCTTGGCTTATGTGGGGCTATTTATGATGTTGCCATCTGTGCCTGGTTTGCAGTTTTTTGCCTTTTTCTCAATTTTATTGTGGCCAGTGTTTTTGGCAATCGCTATCGCGCTATATCGCAATGCAGATATGCAAAAACAGCAAACGGTGAGCGAAGTGATTCAGTTGATTAAACCTAAAATCCCCATGCTAATGGCGCTGGGTGGCATATGTTTGCTGTATGGCATTGTGGTGAGCTTTATTTTAAATAGCGATATTGAAGGCTTGCTTAAATTCACGCAAGGCAAAGCCGAAATGACCGAATCGCAAGCTATGCAAATGATGCAAGCGATGATTCCTTTGCTGCTTAAATTAAGCTTAATGCTGATACCGCTAATGATGGCGACTTGGTTTTCGCCAATGTTGATTGCGTTTAATAACTACAGCGTAGTTAAAGCCATTAAATCCAGCATTGCAGGCTCATTGCAATATATGATTGCTTTAGGCGCGTCTTGGTTATTGCTAACAGCGGGCATTGTTGGCGCCATGTTAGCAGTAGGTATTGTGGTTGGTATTATCGGTAGCCTTGTGCCATTGCTTGGCCAAATGCTCACTTCATTATTGGTGTTTGGATGCTTGTTATTGGCAACGACTTTAATGCTAGCGTTTCAATATGTGAGCTACCGTGATGTATTTCGCGCAGCTGGTGTTGATAAGGCCTAAATTAGATTAACGCTAAATTTTTTCTAATTTAGCGTATTCCATCGCCAAAGTTTTTAAGCCGTTGCTACCAAAGTTGATTTTAATTACCAAGTTAGCGGCATTGCCTTCATAGCTCACCACAACACCTTCGCCAAATTTGTTATGACGCACACCTTGGCCAATTTTGTAGGGGTAGTTATTGGTGTTTTGCGCTGCTGGTGCAGCGTAACTTTCAGCATAATTGCTGCCAGACCTTGCCATCGGTTTACTATTGAGCCGTTTTAACAAACCTTCTGGAATCTCATCTAAAAAGCGCGATGGAATGCCATAACGCACTTGGCCATGAAGCATGCGGCTTTGCGCATGACTTAAATATAAGCGTTGGCGCGCGCGCGTTACCGCCACATACATTAAGCGCCGCTCCTCTTCTAAACCATTATTTTCGCTTAGGCTATTTTCATGCGGGCAAAGGCCTTCTTCTAAGCCGCTAATAAAAACTGCTTTAAATTCCAAGCCTTTGGCGGCATGCACCGTCATTAATTGCAGCGCATCGTAGCCAATCGTCGCTTGATGGTCGCCTGCTTCTAAACTCGCATGCGTTAAGAATTGTGTCATCAAATCTTGTTCAGTGTCGCCATCCACATTGTTATGGTTGCCAAAAGATTGATTGGTAAAGGCAACCGCGGCGGTGACCAATTCTTCCAAGTTTTCAATACGGTCTTCACCATCTTTGTCATTTTGGTAGTGCGCTTTTAAGCCAGAAAAAGTGGTGGCTAGCTCAGCCACTTCTGGCAATGTGATGCCATAAGCTTGGTCTGTCATTTCGCGGATTAAATGTACAAAGCTTTCTAGACCTTTGCCGCCTGCGCGGTCACCACCGCGGGTAGAAGAGGCGCCATTACCCACTTTATTTAATGCCGCTTGCCATAAACTGCAGTCGTTTTGGCGCGCGCCTTCTTGCAATTGCTCAAGGCTGCGCGCGCCTATTCCACGCGCAGGAAAATTAATCACGCGCAACAAAGCCGTGTCATCATTGGCGTTGGCCATTAATCGCATATAAGCCAGCGCATGTTTTACTTCGGCACGTTCAAAAAAACGTAAACCGCCATATACGCGGTAAGGTAGGTTGGCGGAAAATAAGGCATGTTCCAACACACGCGATTGCGCATTGCTACGATACAGTAAGGCCATATCCGCCAGCGGCGTGCCTTCGCTTTGCAGCATTTTCACTTCATCGACGATAAACTGCGCCTCATCATTATCGTTATAGGCTTCATAAATCCTCACAGGCTCACCTGCGCCTGCCGAAGTCCATAAATTCTTACCAAGACGGTTTTTGTTGTGCGAGATGATGGCATTGGCAGCATCCAGGATATTGCTATGGCTGCGATAATTTTCTTCTAACTTAACGATATTTTGTACATTAAAATCGGTTTCAAAGTCGCGCATATTGCCCACACGCGCACCGCGAAAACCATAAATCGATTGGTCATCATCACCCACTGCAAATAAGCAATTCTCTTTACCTGCCAGCAACTTAAGCCATTGATATTGCAGCTTATTGGTATCTTGAAACTCATCGACCAAGATATATTGAAAGCGGCTTTGGTAATGATTGCGAATGCGCTCATCACGATTTAATAGTTCATAACAACGTAATAATAATTCAGCAAAATCCGCCACGCCTTCGCGGTTGCATTGCTTATCGTATTCTTCATAAATCTCACACAGTTTTTGGCTGTGGCCGTCGTAAGCATCTACTTTGTTCGCCCTTAAACCTTCTTCTTTGCAGCTATTAATATAGCCTTGCACTTGCTTGGGGGCGTATTTTTCATCGTCTATATTCATCAACTTCATTAAGCGCTTAATGCTACTTAATTGGTCGGCCGTATCTAAAATTTGAAACGTAGAGGGCAAACCCGCTTCTCGATGATGCGCGCGCAACAGGCGATTACACAGCCCATGAAAAGTGCCAGCCCACATGCCGCGCGTATTAATCGGCAACATGGCGGTCAAACGCGTCAGCATCTCTTTGGCGGCTTTATTGGTAAACGTCACCGCCATCAAACCCATGGGCGAAATCTGCCCTGTTTGAATCAACCAAGCAATGCGAGTTGTGAGTACGCGCGTTTTACCGCTGCCAGCGCCCGCCAAAATAAGTGCAGATTGATGCGGCAGTGTGACGGCTTCTAATTGTTTGTTATTTAGGCCAGTGAGAAGTGAATCTTGAGTATGCATATTGCTATTATCGCATGGCTGACTGGCTTGTTGCGGCAGAAAAAAGTCTCAAAAACTTGGAACTAAGCGAATAAGCCTTAGTCAGAATTACCATGAAAGCTAAGTTGACGCTTAGTTTTCTTTCCGCTTCTTTCCTCCCTGAGCGGAAGCCTTAGACAATGAGGCCTTTTACCCCGATTTATTCCCCTTAATAGGGGTTTTTTTTGACTTGCGTTAGTTTGTAACTAACTGATGCAAAGTGTAAAGAAGTTGTAACTGCATAGCAAGCAATTTATGATAGTAACTGAGTTATTGGGTGTTTTTAAGGGTTAAGTTAACCCCTAAAATTTGCCTAAAAATAATAGTTAACAGATTAAAAAAGGTTAAAACCTTAAATCTGCCAATTAATCGGCGTTTGGCCTTGCTGAATCAGATATTGGTTAATGCTAGAGAACTGGCGATTGCCAAAAAAACCACGATGTGCGGATAGTGGTGATGGGTGTACCGATTTTAAAACCAAATGTTTGCTTTCATCAATAAATGCCCCTTTTTTCTGCGCATAGCTGCCCCATAACACAAACACCAAACCTTCACGATGCGCGTTTAATGCCGTAATCGCCGCATCAGTAAACGCTTCCCACCCTTTGCCCTGATGCGAACCCGCATTACTTTGTTCTACAGTTAATGTTGCATTTAACAGCAATACACCTTGGTTTGCCCAAGGCGTTAAATCTCCATTTCGACTTATCTTAACGCCCAAATCAGTCGAAATTTCTTTAAAAATATTCATTAAAGAGGGTGGCAATGCAACGCCATTTGGCACCGAAAAACTGAGTCCATGCGCTTGATTAGGCCCGTGATAAGGATCTTGCCCAATAATCACCACCCGCACTTGTTCAAAAGGCGTGTGATTAAATGCATTAAAAATCAAAGGGCTAGGCGGAAAAATCACCTTACCAGCCGCTTTTTCGGCTTTCAGAAAATGCCGCAATGCCTGCATATAAGGCTTTTCAAGCTCATCGCCAATGACTGCAAGCCATGTAGAATGAAGTTGACCAGGTTTTTGTTGTGTCATCAAAACAACTTTAATCTATAACGGTATCTACAAAACATACGCTTTTAATTGATTACACACCGCTTAGCAAGAAATCGACTGCGGCGATAATATCGTGCTGATACGCAGTCAGTACTTCAACTTCGGCACCTAATTCACGCTTATGAATACCTGCAAGTTGAGGCGTCATCATGCAATAGTTTTGTCCTTGCACAGGTAAGATTGGAGTGAGCCTGCTCAAAGGACTGTGCGCCATAATATCTACTTTGGTCAGCGGCACTACAACACAGGTTTGCATGCTGGCGAGCAAATCATTTTGAATGTTAAGTAACAATGGATAGCGTGCTTGTGTCGCTTTATTTTTATTGTGATACACACTAAATTGCGCCATTAAAATACCCGCAAAGTATCGCTAAATATACCGTTTGCATCTGCTTGTTGATTATAAGCATCAATTGCCTGCTGATTTTCTGCCAACCAAGCTTGCTGATGCTTGGTTTTAACCAAATCTGCTAGCATTTTTTCAAAAGTGGCAGATAAATTGATATTCAGCGCGCGTGCTTGGTTCAATAAATCACCATTAATACTCAAATTTTTGGCGCGTTTAGGGGCTTCTGTGTCGTAACTAATTTGCATATTGTGTACCTCACTTTTATGCGCAAACTATATGCGTATTCAATATGCGTGTCAAATATATTTTCGTAAGGTGAGTTCTCGAACCCACGCGGATGTGGAATATTGAAAATTGCAATGCGTGGGTCACAAGTGACCCACCCTACTACGCTTGCTCGTTATTGAAGCCTTTACGTATCCATAATAGTATGCGGTAGCCAGCTAAACTTAGTCCCCAAATTAGTCCAACTGGTAATAGAATAGACATTAAAAAAGTCATCCAAGCTACACCAGAAGAATACTCAGTAAGGTCGCGTGCTGCAATTTGTAACTGACGATCAGATTCAGTTGGAGCCACGCGAATCAGCTCTTCGTATAAGGCGAGTTCAGCACTGGATTTTGCCTCCAGTCCAGATTCTCCGCGAATGACAACAAAATAAAAATTCTTAGCTTGTTCGTTGGTTACAGAATCTGGGGGACTTAGGTAAGTAGTAAATGGCTCTAGTGGAAACTTGGAGTATTCATAAATAGCATATGTAATGACCATCAAAGCCCATATTACTGACAGTACCACACCAATTCTCTTCCAACCATTCAAGATTTTCTCCAGTTCAGTAATTAACAGGACTTACTTATTACCGCAGCCCAAGCTGCAAATGCACTGATGAGAGCAATTGCTGTTGAAATAACAGCAATAATCCAAAGTTTGTGCTCGCTGATATGCCTTTCTGCTTCTATAACTCGACGCTGAATCTCATATTCAGAAACTACAGGAGCCATAATTGGATTGGTGCCAATTGGTACATTTGCATCATCGCGATATATTGATACGCCGAGCTGGGCAGCGCGCTCAACTAACTCATGGCCAGTCAGTAAAATTTTTTTCATTTTTTTGAAATCCTATTTTAGCGATTATGGATTTTGTTATTCCAGAAAGCAAGTAGTGTTAAGTTTTTTGACTATATAATAATCTAGAAGAAATAATAAAAAACCTCGCCGAAGCGAGGTTTTGTTTTTGAATGCTACTGATCGCATTCCAGCTTCAATTCGATGGTGAGGCTAGGCGGTGAAATCATTTTTTGACGCAGACAGTACGTTAAGTACGGCAAGGAAAAAATAATGAAACCAACAACGCATCACCGAAGAAGTGAGGAATGGAATTACATCATGCCGCCCATGCCACCCATACCGCCCATATCACCACCACCCATTGCTGGTGCGTCATCTTTAGGCAATTCAGCAATCATGCAATCGGTTGTTAGCATCAAGCCAGCCACTGATGCTGCATTTTGCAATGCACTACGCGTTACTTTAGTTGGGTCTAAAATACCCATTTCAATCATATCGCCGTAAGTTTCGTTAGCCGCGTTGTAGCCATAGTTACCTTTACCTGCTGCAACATTGTTCACAACTACTGATGGCTCAACACCAGCGTTAGCCGTGATTTGGCGTAATGGCTCTTCAACCGCGCGAAGCACGATTTTAATGCCTGCTTCTTGGTCTAAGTTGTCGCCTTTAACTTTGCTAATGGCATCGCGTGCACGAATTAATGCAACGCCACCGCCAGCAACAATACCTTCTTCAACCGCTGCGCGGGTTGCGTGTAATGCATCTTCAACGCGGGCTTTTTTCTCTTTCATTTCAATTTCAGTCGTCGCACCTACTTTAATCACTGCAACGCCGCCTGCTAATTTAGCAACGCGTTCTTGCAATTTCTCTTTATCGTAATCACTGCTTGATTCGTCGATTTGCGATTTGATTTGTGCAATGCGTGATTTGATATTCGCTTCAACGCCAGCGCCATCAATGATAATGGTGTTTTCTTTGCCCACTTCAATACGTTTGGCTTGGCCTAACATTTCAAGCGTGACGGTTTCAAGTTTTAAGCCCACTTCTTCAGCAATGACAGTACCGCCCGTTAATATAGCGATATCTTCCAGCATGGCTTTACGGCGGTCACCAAAACCAGGTGCTTTAACCGCCGTTGTTTTTAAGATGCCACGGATGTTATTCACCACCAATGTTGCTAGCGCTTCGCCATCAACATCTTCTGCAATAATCAATAATGGACGACCAGATTTAGCCACTTGCTCTAACGTTGGTAATAAATCACGGATGTTTGAGATTTTTTTGTCATGCAATAACACGAATGGGTTATCTAACAATGCAATTTGACGTTCTTGATTGTTGATGAAATATGGTGATAAATAGCCGCGGTCGAATTGCATGCCTTCAACCACGTCTAATTCGCTCTCTAAGCCAGAACCATCTTCAACCGTAATCACGCCTTCTTTACCGACTTTGTCCATTGCGTCTGCAATGATTTTGCCGATAGATTCGTCAGAGTTAGCAGAAATTGAGCCAACTTGTGCGATTTCTTTGCTGGTTGTACAGGGTTTTGATTGTTCTTTTAAGTTAACAATCGCTGCTGCAACGGCTTTGTCGATACCGCGTTTTAAATCCATTGGGTTCATACCAGCAGCCACTGATTTCATACCTTCGCGAATAATCGCTTGTGCTAAAACCGTTGCAGTTGTTGTACCGTCACCTGCGATATCAGAAGTTTTTGAAGCCACTTCTTTAACCATTTGTGCGCCCATGTTTTCGAATTTGTCTTTTAATTCGATTTCTTTAGCCACTGAAACACCATCTTTAGTGATGGTTGGTGCGCCGTATGAGCGCTCTAATACTACGTTACGGCCTTTTGGGCCTAAAGTTACTTTAACCGCGTTGGCTAAAATGTTTACGCCGTTGGTCATTTTTTGGCGGACTTCATCGCCGAATCGAACGTCTTTTGCTGCCATGTTTATCTCCTATTGTGGCAAAACATTTCGCTCTGAATAAGGGTGTTGCATTCAAAGCTTAAAAATCCTCATTTACTATTTGTAAACTCCGGCTTTTAAGCTTTTCTGCGCCTACTTATTCAATCGCTCGGATGTTTTGCTTACTATTAAAAATTAATAAATAAAAATATTTAATTAAATACTAAACTATTCAACAATCGCCATGATGTCTTCTTCGCGCATCACTAGCAGCTCTTCGCCGTCAACTTTTACGGTTTGGCCAGCGTATTTGCCGAATAAAACTTTGTCGCCAACTTTAACGTCTAATGCATTGATTTTGCCGCTGTCATCACGTTTACCGTTACCCACTGCTTGCACTACACCTTGATCTGGTTTTTCTGTGGCAGAATCAGGGATGACAATGCCAGATGCTGTTGTGCGTTCTTCTTCAGAGCGTTTTACAATCACGCGATCGTGTAATGGACGAATTTTCATTCAATTTCTCCTAATGGTTATGCTTTTGTTTCATGTGAACAAAGTATAAAGTTGATAAAATTGCATAGGCAATGCAATATTTTAGCACTCGCATGCCTTGATTGCTAATATTGCGATTAGGTTTGTTTTTTTCAAGCGTTTTTATGCATTAAGTATAAAAAAATTTTAGAAAGATTATTTTGACATCAAAAACAGAGCCAATTGCGCATCAGCAAGTGGCAGCCATACAGCAAATTAATTTGGGCTACAACGCCGAGCAAGACCGTCTGCTTTTTCGCGTTGGGCTTAGTGATAACACTGAACTATTGGTTTGGTTAACCAGCCGTATTACGCAATTATTGTGGACATTGCTGACAGGCGAGGCGCACTTGCCAACGGCAGATTCCATTCAAGCAGAAACGCCACCAGAGAAAGCCGTGGAGCAATTTAAACAAGAAATGCAAGCAGCTGATGCTTTGCAGAAAATGGATTTTAAAACCGAATATCAGCCTCGCCCAGAGGTGCGCAATGATGGCGCAATGTTGGCGGTAAATGCTTTACTAATTCGTGCTGGCAATCAACAGCCCAGTTTGGAGTTGCCTTGTTTAGAGGGCATTTCGGTGCGCATCAACTTAAACCCAGAGCTCACTTTAGCTATGTGTAATATGTTGCAACTGGCCACAAAAGAGGCGGGTTGGGCGATTAATGCAACAGCGGTTGCGCCAGTGCAAAGCCCGATTACTATTCAGGTAGATGAAAAAAAGATACTGCATTAATGGAGCTTGTTTAATTTATGGAATATGTGCAGTTAGGCCAAAGTGATTTGAATGTATCCAAAATTTGTTTGGGTACCATGACGTTTGGCGACCAGAACACGCAGGCAGAAGCGCATGAACAGTTGGATTTTGCACTTGCCAGTGGCATTAACTTTATTGATACCGCAGAAATGTACCCCGTGCCGCCAAAGGCAGAAACCTTTACCCGCACCGAAACCATTATTGGGCCTTGGCTCAAAAATCAGCAGCGCGATAAAGTGATTATAGGCAGCAAAATTTCTGGGCCTGGCAGAGGGTTAAGTTGGATACGCAACAATGATTTTTCGCTAAACCGCAAAACGATTCGCAGCGCATTGCATGATTCGCTCAAGCGTTTGCAGACTGATTATCTGGATTTATACCAAATTCATTGGCCAGAACGTAATGTGCCGATATTTGGGCAATATCAATTCGACCCAAATAATGAATTAGATGCAGATGGTCAACAGAAACATTTTGAAAGCATTCATCAGCAATTAGAAGCGCTTAGTGAGCTGGTGCAAGAGGGAAAAATTCGCGCGATTGGCTTAAGCAACGAGCAACCGTGGGGCGTGATGGAATTTTTGCGTATCGCCAAACAATATCATTTGCCGCACATTGCCACTTTGCAAAATAGCTATCACTTAATGAATCGTAGTATCGATTTTGGACTGTCTGAGATTTTGTATCGTGAAAACTTGAGCTTATTGGCTTATTCGCCATTGGCATTTGGGCATTTAACTGGAAAATATCTGGCTAATCCAAACACAGTAGGCCGTGTTACGCTATTTTTAGGTTATGCGCAGCGATACACCAAACCGAATGTTGCGCTTGCCAGTGCGGCTTATGCGCAATTAGCCATGCAAAATGGCTTTACGCCGGCAGAGCTCGCGCTGAGTTTTGTGTATCATCGTTGGTGTGTCAGCAGCACGATTATTGGCGCAACCAGTATGGCGCAATTGCAAGAGAATATACAGGCTTACGGCAAGCCACTTAATGCTGAAATTTTAAAAGAAATTGATGCGATTCACTTACGTTATACTAATCCTGCGCCCTAGCGCGCCTTATTTAAAAGCACCCAATTTAAAAAAAGCAGTGAATAAGGAAGATTAATGCACCAACGAAAAAATGTTTTACATAGTGTTTTACGCGGGGCTGGCTTAAGCGTAATAGGATTATTGCTGCAATCGAATTGCCTACAAGCCAATGAGGTATTAACGGTTGAGCAAGCCATGTACCACTGCAAAACCACTTATCCCTCACAATTTGAATCTAAAAAGCGGCTTGCTTGCTTTGATAGTATTAGCACGCCAGCGATTGAAACCGTCACAGAAAATACCGCAGCAGATATACATGCCAGTGAAAAATTGACGGCTGAGCACTTAACCGAAAAAATACCCGCAAAAGTAGGTGCTGCTGCTGTAAAAAACCCCAATGCCGATTTGAGCTTTTTAGAGAGAAAGTGGCGATTAACTTCAGAGGGCGATTGGGATATTAGCGATTTTGAAACGTATAAATCAAATTATTTACTAGTAACCAATACAAATAAGGTTAACAACACTCCACAAAGCCCCAGCCGACTTAATACAAGTGACCGTAATTTACACGCTAACGATATTAAATTTCAAGTAAGCTTGAAATCAGAATTATTGAACAACATTCCGCTGATTCGAGATTTGCCTTATGTCACCAGTTCGCGCTTATGGGGCGCTTACACACAACAATCTTACTGGCAAATTTTCAATGCCAATGCGTCTAGGCCGTTACGTGAAAACAATTACGAACCAGAATTGATTCTGTCTTTGGGTATTGATAATGAAGTAAATGGCGTAAAAAAAGATTACATCCCCAGAATGCTGAATTTGGGACTGGTGCATCAATCAAATGGTCGCGATAATCCGCTTTCAAGAAGCTGGAATCGACTATATTTAGAGGGCGGATTTGAGCTGACTGACAGAATTTCTTTACTGGTGCGCCCTTGGTGGCGCATACCAGAAAATGATAGAGAAGACGATAACCCTGATATTGAGAAATTTTTAGGTTATGGCGATATGACGGTACGCTGGGAAACTGAAAGCCGTAAAACGGCAGTATCAGTGCTATTGCGCAATAATTTAAGAAGCGATAACAAAGGCTTTGCACAACTGAGCGTACAACAGCGCGTGTTTAATAATCCTTATATCAAGCTACATTTGATGGCATCTACAGGCTATGGTGAAACACTGCTTGATTATAATCATGTGCAAAATGTGCTGGGTTTTGGTATTTCATTAGGCGAATAAAAATGCTGTGCATCAATGTTTTTTAATATGTCAGACAGTCAATCAATATTAACGCGTAGCTTAAAATCTGTATGGCACCCCTGCACACAGATGAAACAGCACGAAAATTTCCCCTTAATCCCTATTCAAAAAGGCGATGGTATTTGGTTAGTGGATACCGATGGCAATCGTTATTTGGATGCGGTTAGTAGTTGGTGGGTGAATCTATTTGGGCATAACAACCCGCGCATAAAGGATGCCATTAAGCAACAATTGGATACGCTTGAGCATGTCATGCTGGCTGGTTTTACGCATGCGCCTGTGATTGAGCTGTCAGAAAAACTCGCTAAGTTAACAGGTTTAGGGCATGCGTTTTATGCGTCAGACGGCGCAAGTGCCACTGAAATTGCACTGAAAATGAGCTTTCATTATTGGCGCAATAGCGGTAAGCCACAAAAGACCCAATTTATTAGCTTGCAAAATAGTTATCACGGCGAAACGCTTGGCGCGCTGGGCGTTACCGACGTGGCGATTTTTAAAGATACTTATGCGCCGCTATTGATGCAATCGGCACAAATGCCAAGCCCAGATTTTAGGCTGGCCGAAGTAGGCGAAAGTGCGGAAGATTTTGCGCTGCGCTGTGCGGATGCTTTAGAAGAATATGTCAGCGCGCACCATGCGCAGCTAGCCGCGTTTATTATTGAGCCGCTAGTGCAATGCGCAGCAGGCATGGGCATGTACCACCCTATCTATTTACAGTGTGCGCGCAAAATTTGCACACAATATAATGTGCATTTAATTGCAGATGAAATTGCGGTTGGTTTTGGTCGTACCGGCAGCTTATTTGCCAGTTATAACGATTGTGATGCCGCTTGTACATTTGAAAGCTGCACCAAAAAACAAGATTGCCGCCCCGATTTTATCTGTTTATCCAAAGGCATTACTGGCGGCTATTTGCCCTTATCTTGCGTGTTAACTAAAGATGAAATCTACCAAGCGTTTTATGATGACAGCACCGCGCGTGGTTTTTTGCATAGCCATAGCTACACAGGCAACCCGCTAGCGTGTAGCGCCGCGCTGGCCACGTTGGCGATATTCGAATCGGATAATGTCATAGAATCTAACAAAGTCAAAACTGCTTATATTCAAGCAAAAATGCAAGCACTTACTCACTTTCCAATCAAAAATTTACGACATCAAGGCATGATATCGGCATTTGATGTGGTCACGCAAAATCCACATTTCGCTAAAGATTGTTATGCCGCCGCATTAAGCAATGGCCTGCTGATTCGCCCCATTGGCAACACTATTTATTTTATGCCACCGTATACCATCACAGAATCAGAGATTGATTTGATGATTGCGGCTACCGTTAAAGTGTTGCAAAAGGTGATATGAAAAAAACTAAGATTTTCCTCAGTTTTTTGATGTTAAGTATGCTGATGAGTCTATTAGTCAGCACAAATGCTTTCGCAGAGCTACCGATTATGGTGGCGGATGCACTCAAAAAAGCAGGTATTCCGCAGGCTAATGTCGCTGTATATGTGCAAGCGGTAGATTCATCCACGCCATTAATCAGCCATAACGCCGATCAAAGCCTTAACCCAGCCAGCGTGATGAAGCTAGTAACAACCAATGCGGCGCTGGATTTATTAACGCCTGCTTATCGCTGGAAAACAGAAGTATATCGCGATGGTGAAGTGAAAGATGGTGTGTTAAATGGCAATCTCATCATCAAAGGCTATGGCGACCCCAGTTTTAAAGCGCAAGAGTTTTGGCGATTGTTAATGCGATTGCAACAAGCGGGCATTCAAGAAATTAAAGGTGATTTGATTATTGATAAAAGTTTTTTTGCCGAAAATCCCGCAAATCTAGCGTTTGATAGTGAAGTTTGGCGAGCTTATAACGCACAGCCAAGTGCGTTTTTGGTTAACGGTCGACATACCAGTTTTAGATTTAGCGTAACAGATAAGCTTGTGAATATAAACCAAGAGTTTGAGTTAAGTGAAATAGAAATCGTGAATAAAATACAGTTAAGTCAAACGCCTTGCGGCGATTGGCGTAGCCGTTTTGACTATACGGTTCAACCTAAAACCAATGGCGCTACTGTGACATTTGAAGGCATGCTTTCACCTGATTGTGGCGAGCGTTATTTAGAGTTAAGCGTATTAAATGATGAACAATATGCGTTTTATACCTTTAAAAAACTGTGGCGCGAGCTAGGCGGCGTTTTTAACGGCAATCTAAAAATTCAGCCACTAGCCAAAGATTCAACAAAAGTGATTGAGCACGTATCCGAGCCGCTGGGCTACGTCATACGGGATATGAATAAGTGGAGCAATAATCTCACCGCGCGACAATTATTGCTGACCTTAGGCGCAAAAAAGCAAGGCGTGCCGGCAACGCAAGCTAAAGGTGCATTAGCCGTTCAGCGATGGCTACAATCAAAAAATATAGACGCGCAAGAATTAGTGATTGAAAACGGCTCTGGATTATCGCGCATAGAACGCATGAATAGCGCGCATTTAGGTCGAATGTTAGTAAGCGCTTACTACAGCCCAATCATGCCAGAATTAATCGCATCATTACCTATATTAGGTTTAGATGGCACCACCGCAAAGCGCCTAAAAACCAGTTTAAGTGCCAGCCGCATACATTTAAAAACAGGCTCGTTAGATGGCGTGAGCGCGATTGCAGGCTACGTATTGGATGCACAAAATAAACGCCATGCTATTGTTATGATGGTTAACCACAACAAATCAGCAAGCAGTAAAACCGCGCAAGACGCCTTGATTGAATGGGTTTACAGTCAAGTTAACGGTTAATTATTCTAGAATTTACTTTAAGTGATACACCCATTTGGGCTATTGAATAGTTATTCAAACAGCCATAATATATACTTGTAAAACCTATTTGCTACATAAATAGGGGAATAATGATGAAATTTGTAAATATATTACTCGGTATTGCGCTACTTGGTTTTAGTGCTGTATCTTCTGCGACAACTTGTAACGACGCTACGCGTGTTCAACAAAATAAAGTCACAATTTTTAATTTTACTGATGTTAATAATCAAACGTTTATTAATCCATCACCACTAGTAACATGTTTTTCATCTGATAACGTGGCTCCTCAAGCTGCAGAAGATATTGGTAATTATATGGAACAAGTGTTTGATTTAGATTTTGATTTAAATCTTTTACAACAGGCTAATATTACTACTCAAAACGAAGGACAGGGTTCAGATTTGTTTACTATTAGTGGATTAGCTGCTTTTAATTATCTAGCTCTTCATTATGGTTCTAATGAATTGTTTTTTCAATTTAGCACACCTATCACAGGTTTTACTTTGACCAATTTAACCAATGGTTTAAGTAACTATCGTACTTATACAGGTGGTGTAAATGCAGTTCCATTGCCAGCAGCAGGTTGGTTATTTGGTTCAGTATTAATTGGTTTAATGGGTTTGCGTCGTAAAATGCATTAATTCAGTATTTAAGTTTAAAAGGCGATGGTGAAAACCATCGCCTTTTTTTATGGTCTTTAAATGTGCAGGTGATGAATCAAAACTAAATTAAAGTATGATGTTGGTTTGTAAATGAGGGAGCAAAAATTGATTAGCAAAAGATTTTATATAAGTACATTAACATTATTATTAATCACAATATCAGGCTGCCAAGCCGAATCTAATTCACCACCACAGGAAAAAACAGCAATGACTGCAACCATTACCGAATTACAAAAAATTGACACACAAGTAGGCACAGGCCGCGAGGCAGAGCCGGGTTTTAATGTTACCGTGCATTACACAGGCTGGTTATACGATGAAGCGGCAGAAGGCAAAAAAGGCAAAAAGTTTGATAGCAGCCTAGATAGAAAACAGCCATTTAATTTCTTTTTGGGCGGTGGCCAAGTGATTCAAGGCTGGGATGAGGGATTTGCTGGCATGAAAATTGGTGGTAAACGCACCTTAATTATTCCATCTGAAATGGGTTATGGCGCACGCGGTGCAGGTGGTGCGATTCCGCCGAATGCCACACTTATATTTGACGTAGAGCTCCTAGACGTTAAATAAAATCATCATTTTCGTCGCCATACGGTGTTGCAAGGTCGAAAAATCGCGCTTACATACTGCTTGTATGCTGCGCACGCTTTTTCGACCTTGCGCCTTGTTTGGCTTAGAAACTGATAATTTTTAAGTTAGTAACGTTTAAAAGTAAAGTAGGAATAAATCGTGAAAGTAAGAATTAAATGGGTTGAAGATGTCAGTTTCGTGGGTGAATCTGAGACTGGGCATGCGGTTGTGTTAGATGGTGCGCCAGAAAACGGTGGCCGCAATATTGGCATGCGCCCCATGGAAATGCTATTGATTGGCATGGGCGCGTGTACTTCTTTTGATGTGGTGACTATCTTAAAAAAAGCGCGTCAGCCGATTGTGGATTGTGTGGCAGAAATTGATGCAACGCGCGCGGATGAAGTGCCAAAAGTGTTTACTAAAATTCATGTGCATTTTGTGATTACTGGCGATAATTTAAATGAAACTCAAGTTGAGCGCGCAGTGAAGCTATCGGCCGAAAAATATTGCTCAGCATCGATTATGTTAGCCAAATCGGTAGAAATTACCCACGATTATGTGGTTAAGTCGGTAGCGTAGAGCATGCAAAAACCTCAACCAGCAGGTATGTTAGGCATACGCCATGTGGCTTTGTTTGTGAAAGAGCTTGAAACGGCCGTGGAGTTTTATACGCAGCTGATGGGCATGAAAATTGAATGGCAGCCAGATGCAGATAACGTGTACTTAACCAATGATGGTGATGTGTTTGCATTGCATCGCGTGGATTATGTGCCACAAGCGCAGCAGCGTTTGGATCATATTGGATTTGTGCTCAAAACACCGCAAGATGTCGATAATTGGCATGCGTATTTTGTGGCGAATAGTGTCAAAATTACTGAAGCACCAAAAACACACAGAGATGGCTCACGTGGATTTTATTGTTTAGACAGCGTAGGGCATTTGTTAGAGCTGATTTATCATCCGCCCATATCGGGCAAAATGTAAGAGAATTTTATTGCGTAATAATCGTCACGTTGAGTGGTTCTTCGTTTTCTAGCACATTCAATAATCGATCCACATTAGGGTGCTTTCCGGGGCAGTTTTCAGCATCTTCGGTGTGCTCTGCAAATAAAGCTAATCCCTCTACTGCCGCGTCTAGCGTAATGCCACCAAACATTTTGTATAAGTGATTAAATACTTTGACTGAGCCTTGGCTGCCTGGCTTGTTCTCAATGACACCAGCAGGCGTGCCATCTTCAAAAAATAGCTCAATCCTTTTCACGTCATCAACGCTGTCTAAAGTGAGTAATACATCGCTAAATTTTTGCATTTCAGTTATCCCGTTTGTTGCTCATTTGATGCTGTCGATTGATAAAATAAGTTATACATAATAAGCGGTTGAAGTCATTATTTTTGAAGCGAGTTTCATGCCAGCCTTAATTGGCTGTGGCAAGTCGCTTGCGCCTAACTCTTTAGCTTCTAGCGCATGTGCTGCTTCATCTTGCTGCATTTGGCCAATAATTGCACGCGTTTTAGTATCTGAGTCGCTCAGTTTAGTTAAGTGACTTTGCAAATGATTCGATACCTGATGTTCAGTTTCTGCTAAAAAACCTAAATTCCATTTATCATCAAGCGCGCCAGCTGCCGCGCCTAAGGCAAAACTCCCTGCATACCACACTGGGTTCAACCAGCTTTTACGGCCTCCCAGCTCGTTAATTCGCGCCTCACACCACGCTAGGTGGTCAGTTTCTTCATTTGCGGCTTTTTGCAGGCTTTGCACAATTTGTGGGTTACGTGAGCTTAAGGCTTGCCCGCTGTATAAAGCTTGCGCGCATACTTCGCCTACATGGTTAATGCGCATTAAGGCGGCAGCCTGATTTTTTTCAGTTTCTGTGAGTGTTGATTCTTCAATCTGCGCATCAGGACGTTGCCGACTAGCATTGGCCTGCGTAAATACGGTGCGTAAGCCCTTATCAAAAGTGGTGATTAATTTATCAATAGACATCATTTTTCCTAATCAATGAATCCAGTATATCCTAATTGCTTTGCAATAATTGTCACTGGATGCATTACTTTTACAGAGTTATTTTGTGCGCGTAAACCCGCCGCAATATGCAAAGCACAGCCGATGTTGCTAGTTGCTAATAGCGTAGCCTTGGTTTTATCAATGGCGGCTAACTTGTCATTTAATAAGGCATCTGCCATATCAGCCTGCGTGAGCATATATGCGCCTGCGCCACCGCAACATTGCGCATTTCCACTTAAGTTTTGCACATTGGCTGATGGTATTTTTTTAAGTAACGCCATTACGCTGGCATGCGATTTTTGTACGTTGCGCAAAGTACATGGCTCATGCAGTGCAATATCTGCATCAATCGGCTGTAGCGATATATTTTGCCAATCGCATTGGATTAAAAAAGCGCTGATATCTTGTATTGGTAAATCAGCGTAATCCTGTAAACCTGCCCCGCAGCCGCTTGCAACCGTTATTACAGGGTTTGCCTTGCTAAATGCCGTATTATTTTTTTCGATGTAATCTTTAGCTAGTTCAGCGTTGCCTTGCTGCCTCGCCAGACCGCCACAACAGGCCTGGGTTTTGGGAATATGCACATCATAACCTAAGTGATTGAGCACAAATACGCTGGCACGCAGCGTTTCAGTGTCGAATGTATTGCTGATGCAACCTAAAAACAAACTGACATCGCCTTTTTTGCTTTGATTGGTGCGATACAAATCAAGCCAGTTTTGTTGATTAGGTAATTGAGGTAATAATGTGATTGGTTTTTTTAGTGCAGGTATCAATACACTAATCACTTTTAGTAAACCCAATTGTTGCGCTAATTTTAATACGTTGCCTGCAAAGCCCATTAAGGCTGGTTTTTGAACCAAAATATTGGTTAACTTATGTGTTAAGTTGACTGGTTTGGCAATACCTGCGCGCGCGCTATCGATTAAGCCGCCATAATTTACCCCGTTGGGGCAAGCAGTTTCACAATTGCGGCAACTTAAGCAGCCGTTAATATGTTGCTGATAGCGTTCATTTGAAGGCAGAATATCACGTGCAACTGCGCTCATTAATTGAATACGGCCGCGCGGAGAGTCGGCTTCAGAACCCGTTTTGTAATAAGTGGGGCAGTGCGGCAAACATAGGCCACAAGCGACGCAGCGATCGGCCTCTGCGATAATTTGTTGAATATTTAGAGACATACAATCATCATAAAACAAAGCCCTGCTAGAAGCTACGTGATTAGCATAGTTCTAGCAGGGCTGTGAGCAATCGCGTTTATTTTTTAACGTCTGGTGCTTTTTCTGTTACCGGTGTTGCTTCTGCTGCTTTTACTTCAGGCATTTTTTCAACTGGCAAGCCTTTTAATACATTCATCGCTTGCACAAATTGGAAATCATCTTTGCTAGCTGGCTCGATTGGGCCTTTTTGCTCAGCAAATTTTTTCTCATTTGCTTTTTGTATAGCCGCTGCTTTTTCAGCATCGATTGTTTTAGCGGGCGCTTCTGTTTCTTTTGGATTCGATAAATGTTTGGCTAAATCAGCTTCACGAATATTGTTCGATTGATCAAAACCATCTTCCACAATAATATCGGGCACGATGCCTTTGGCTTGAATGGAGCGACCTTTTGGCGTGAAATAACGCGCTGTGGTTAGTTTGATTGCACTGCCATTATTCATTGGCAAAATCGTTTGCACTGAGCCTTTACCAAAGCTTTGTGTGCCCAAAATAGTGGCGCGTTTGTGGTCTTGCAACGCGCCCGCCACAATCTCAGAAGCCGATGCGGAGCCATTGTTAATTAACACGACGATTGGTGTCGTTTTGTAATCAGCAGCTTCATCTTTTAAATAATCTGATTTACCGCGACGCGCATAATCTAATGGCGCAGCATTTAAACGCATTTTAGCATCAGCTGTGCGGCCTTCGGTGTAAACCACCAATTCATCTTTAGCCAAGAAAGCTGCCGACACGCCAACAGCCGCATCCAATAAACCACCAGGATTGTTGCGTAAATCTAAAACCAAGCCTTTAAACGGGCCTTTGTTTTGCTCACGTAAAGTTTTTAAAGCCTTGGCTAAATCTTCACCAGTATGTTCTTGGAATTGGGTAATACGCACGTAGCCAAAACCTGGCTCAATATATTTGTTTTTAACACTTTGCGATTTAATAATAGCGCGCGTTAATTTAAAAGTTAAAGGCTTCGTTTCGCCCTTGCGCAACACGGTTAACACAATATCCGTATCTGGTTTACCACGCATTTTTTTAACGGCATCATTTAGGCTGATACCACGCACTTGTGTGTCGTCTAATTTTGAAATTAAATCACCACTTTTTAAGCCTGCTTTATAAGCTGGACTATCTTCAATCGGCGTTACCACTTTCACTAAGCCGTCTTCCATAGCGACTTCAATACCTAAACCACCAAACTCGCCCTGCGTACCAGCTTGTAAATCTTTGTATCCATCAGCATCCATAAAAGTAGAATGTGGGTCCAAGCCAGCTAGCATGCCGGTTAACGCTTCGTTGATGAGCTTTTTGTCTTCAACAGGTTCCACATAATCACTTTTTACTTTGCCAAACACTTCAGCAAATACGCGCAAATCGTCTAATGGCAATTGCGATACGCTGGTTTTTTCGGCTAGTGCCGAAAAGTTTAGGCTAATCAAAACGCCGACTAAAACGCCAGAGCCGATTAAGCCCATTTTTTCAAAAGAAGAACGCATGCAAACCCTTTTCAATAAAATAATTTGTAACAGGCAACAAAAATTAAGTACGCACAAATACTGCCAACACCTAACTAAGAGCTTACAATAAAACAATAGGTTCATTTTGCGCTATTTCAAGTCAATTGAATAGCTTAAAACACTACTTTCGCTGAAAGAGTCATACAAAAATGTCAGATACAAACACAATTAAAACATATATTGTGACTATAGAATATTGTACCCAATGTCGCTGGTTACTTCGCGCAGCTTGGTTGGCGCAAGAGTTATTAACAACATTTGAAGATGAATTAAAAGCAGTGAGTTTGCAACCTGGTACGGGCGGCATATTCGAAGTGAGTTTAAATGATGCCGCACTATTTAATCGCAAAGAGTATGGCCGATTTCCAGAATCAAAAGAATTAAAACAGCTGATTCGCGATGTGATTGACCCCACACGTAATTTAGGCCACAGCGATAAAAAAGAATCTCCTTAATTTTCCCTACTCACAATCTATGTGATAGTGACAATGCGAACTATTTGCAATTCTGCAAGCCATTTTTAATTAGGTTAAACTGCGCCCAGCTGAGTAACAAAGTAATGATTGATTACTCAATTTTACTCAATTTAGGAGAATGAAAATGTCAGATAATCATGGTGTCGATACGCCCGTTACCAAAGCACTTAACACTATTTTAGAGCTGGAATTAGCGGGCGTAGTGCGTTATACGCATTACGCATTAATGGTGTTTGGTTATAACCGTATTCCAATTGTTTCTTGGTTGCGTAGCCAAGCATCTGAGTCTTTAGCGCACGCCGATAAAGCAGGCGAGCTAATTACCCATTTGGGCGGTCATCCATCACTGTCGATTGGTCCATTGCTTGAAACACATAATCACGATATTGGTGATATTTTACGCGAATCAATGGCGCACGAAAAATTAGCATTAAACGCTTACAGAGCGCTTCTTAAATTGGTTGAAGGTGAATCAGTGATGCTAGAAGAGTATGCGCGTGAGATGATTTATCAAGAGGAACTACATTCCGGCGAAGTCGATAAAATGCTGCGTAAACCAGGTGAGATTGCTAAATTCCACGAATAAATCAAAGTTTTATAAGGCAATCAAAATTTAACCAATAAATAGGGTTAAGTTTTATAAAAAAAGCGGCATATGCCGCTTTTTTATGATAAATATTACGACTTAGTTCGCATTAGCAGCCGACTTTTCAACTTCTTTATCTAGTCGCTGCGCGCCGTTAAAACGCTTTGCCCAATAGCCATCTTTCATACTTTCAACACGTACCGTTTTGCCAGCGCTGGGTGCGTGAATAAATTTATTATCGCCCATGTAAATGCCCACATGCGAAAAAGCAGATTTCAAAGTATTGAAAAAAACCAAATCGCCCGGTTGTAACTCTTCTTTTTTCACCGTTTTACCAATTTGTGCAATCGCGCGTGCGGTTGGCGGCAGTGTTAAATTGGTAGCTTGGCTAAAAACATATCGCACAAAACCACTGCAATCAAAACCAGTTTCTGGCGATTTACCGCCATATTTATATTGAATACCCGTCAAACTCAGCGCGTTAACAAGCACGTCTTGTGCGCGTGTTTGCCAACTTGCAGTTTCGCTTTGATTACCAGTGCTTTCGCCTTCATCAACGTTGTGTAACATAACGCCAGCGGCATTTTCTAAAAACGATTCTTCTGCATTAGCGTTTAAACAAATGCTGATCAAAACCATTAAAAAACTGACAAAAAATTTCATAAAAGTATGCAAAACTAAAGCTTATTAATATGATTACCGTAACAGGCTATGCTTTAGATGACAAGCTTTTACAAAAAAAATGCCACATTCGATTAAGAATATGGCATTTTTAAAAGCTAAAAATTAATCTAAATAATTGTTTAAAACAATTATCTATGAAGAAGTTTTAATTACGCTTTTTTGTTTTTGCGACGTGATGAAGCGCCAATTAAACCTAAGCCAGCAACTAGCATTGCATAAGTTTCTGGCTCTGGTACTGGCGCAATTGCTAAGCCGTTAATCGTGCCATTAAATGTACCTACCACTGTTGCCGCACCAGTTGCAGTATTAATAGTGACTAATTTAGATTGAAATAAACCATCATCAACGTTAATTACGGCATAACCAATACCATTTGCCAAAACTTCAAAACCGTTTGCACTTAAAATATCAATGCCAAGTGCGCCAACAGGGTTAATCGTTGGTGCGTTAAAAGCAGTTGCTGCAAATGACAAAGTGTCGTTTGTGCTGTTGATGTAGTATAAACCTGTTGAGCTAGGGGTGGTGGTTGGCGCGCTAGCGTCGCTATTCGTGTATGCAACAGCATTAAAACCAGCAGCGATTGATGTTGCAGTAGTTACAGCGCCAGTAGTTGCGTTAATCGCATAATTGTCGCCAGCAGAGCTTATCAATCGTAATGATGCACCTGTGCCACGGTCAGCTACAGGGTTAAAATCAATACCGTAAGAATTACCTAATGTAATCACTGGGTTGCTTAATGCAGCAACAAAAGAGCTAGCTCCAGTTGTTGCATCAATTGTGTAAATATTATTTGAACGCGTTAAGCCATAAACCAAATTGTTTGATGGGCGTAAGTCGATACCAATAAATCTTTCACCAAATGCATCGCCCGAAATGGTATTAAATACAGCGCCTGCTACATTGCTGCTATCAAAAAGACCAATTTGGTTGCTGCTATTAATAGCCACTAAGCTAACAGCATTTGCGCTAACAGCAAAAATCGATAAAGCAGCTGCAATTGCAACGCCCATCGTCGTTCGTAATTTATAACCGTTCATCTGACTCTCCAAGTTAATAGCAATAATTTAAAATTATTCAAAACACTAATCGAACATTCATAACTTTTAAATCACGATTAGTAAAATTTTTTAATCATCAATTTTTAATCGATGATTAATTGATACGTTAAAAAAGTGTTTATAAACTCAAACTAGTTAAAAAATTAAATTTACAGCGCAATTGTTTTAATGGGTTGGTTTCCGTATAAAATTGTGTGCGAGGTCAAAAATAACACTCAAAATAGTTCACTAACGTTTCACACACAACACTTTATCTTGGCAACATGACATCATGATTCATTCGTTTATAGTTCTATCTAGTCCTGCTGGCTCATCTTTTGTTGCAATGTAATGACAGCATTAAAAAATTTCTTTGCTTCAAATGGTCAATTAGCAGAAAGCATCGCTGGATATAGCGAGCGGCCACAGCAGCTTGAGATGGCCTTGGCCATAGAAGCCGCCATCAAAGATAATAAGCAACTGGTGGCAGAAGCAGGTACTGGCACGGGAAAAACCTTTGCTTACCTTGTGCCAGCGCTTCTATCTGGCGGAAAAGTGATTATTTCGACTGGAACAAAAACGCTGCAAGACCAGCTTTTTAACCGCGATTTACCCAATGTGCGTGATGCACTAAAAGTGCCTGTGACGGTTGCCATGCTAAAGGGCCGCTCTAATTACGTGTGCCATTATCATTTAGAAGCTGCCACGCAAAGCGGTCGATTCGCCTCGCGTGAGGATGCAAAATATGTGCACTTAATCAAAAATTTTGCCGAAAACTCAAAAACAGGCGATAAAAGTGAGTTAACTGAAGTGCCCGAAAACGCCACCATTTGGCTAAACGTCACCAGTACGCGCGATAACTGTTTAGGCCAAGATTGCAATTTCTATAAAGAATGTTTTGTGATGGAAGCGCGCAAAAAGGCGTTGGCGGCAGATGTGGTGGTGGTGAATCATCATCTGTTTTTTGCCGATGTGATGTTGCGCGACGAAGGTGTGGCAGAGCTTTTGCCAAGCGCCAACACCGTTATTTTTGATGAAGCGCACCAATTGCCGGAAGTGGCAGGATTATTTTTTGGCGAAGATATTTCAACCTCGCAACTGGTAGAGCTTTGCCGCGACAGCACTGCCGCGCATTTAACACTGGCAAAAGATTGCGTGGCGCTGGGCGAAAGTATTCCGATTGTAGAAAAAGCCTGCAAAGATTTTCGGCTGGTTTTTCAGTATGAAGGCTCACGCATGCCAGTGCAAAAAGCGTTGGCACTGAAGAATTTTGAAGCTGCATTTATTGACATGCAAACAGCGTTAAGTCAATTGACAAAAGTGTTAGAAAGCCAAGCCGCGCGCGACCCAATGCTGGAAAAATGCTGGCAACGCGGTGAGGCTTTAAAACAGCAACTTAACGCTTGGTTTAAGGCAGAAAATAATAATCTGGTGCGGTGGGTAGAAGTGTTTACGCAATCAGTGCAATTGCACGCCACGCCGCTCAGTGTGGCGGATGGATTTAGCAAACAACTCAATGCGCAACCACGCGCTTGGATTTTTACTTCTGCGACCTTAGCGGTGAAGAGCGACTTTAGTCATTACATTGCACAAATGGGTTTGCATGCCGCCGAAACAGGCTTTTGGGAAAGCCCATTTGATTATGGCAATCAAGCCTTGTTGTATGCCCCACCCAATATGCCAGACCCCAATAATAGTGCGTATGCCGCCGCAGTAGCCGCAGTGAGTTTGCCTGTGATTCAAGCAAGCCTTGGCCGTGCATTTGTATTGTGCACATCGCTAAAAGCCATGCGCGAAGTGCATGCATTGTTAAAAGAGGCTTTTGCAACTGCTGGCATGGAATACCCATTATTGATGCAAGGCGAAAGCACGAGAACGGAATTATTAGACCGATTTCGCGCGCATGGCAACGCAGTATTAGTGGGCAGCCAAAGCTTTTGGGAAGGCGTGGATGTGCGCGGCGAAGCGCTTTCAGTCGTGATTATCGATAAACTGCCGTTCGCCCCGCCAGATGACCCAGTGTTGTCTGCGCGCATTGATAAAATGAATCAAGAAGGCAAAAATGCGTTTATGGAATATCAATTGCCATACTCGGTGATTACCTTGAAGCAAGGCGCGGGCAGATTGATTCGCGATGAAACCGATAGAGGTGTGCTGGTGATTTGCGACCCACGTTTAATTACAAAGCCTTACGGAAAACGCATTTGGCAAAGCTTGCCGCCGTTTAAAAGGACTAAAAATTTAGTGGATGTTGAGGCGTTTTTTGCAAGAGAGAAATAAAAAAGCCGCACAGTTTTAACTGAACGGCTTTTAAAATTGACAACTGTTACTTGTGCTGAATTAAACTTTGAATTTACGGCGCAAACCAGCAAAGCCTATTAAGCTACTGCCAAATAACCATGCGGCGGCGGGGACAGGCACTGCGTTAACATCATTAGTGCTGACTACAATATTATCAAACTGATGTCGTTGGTTTATATCAAAAGGAGTTGCGGGAATAAAGCCTCCTTGAGCCCAGTAAACGCTTGTGATATCGTCAAATCCTAGAATCGCGAAAGTTGTAAGTTCGCTTATAGCTGTAACTGGTGAAATTGAAATGGTTTGAGTTACTAAGCTATTGTCGCTTTTAACGCCTGTAAAAGTAATGTCAGCAGGTGCAATTAAAGAATTAAAACCGTTTTGCCTAGTAAATAAGGTTTCTACGTCAATCGATGTAAAATCAAAAATAGCATTATCTGCTCTGCTTAATGTAATTAAGGCATTAAAATTGGCGGCAGCTAACGCAGCACTGCCTGAATAGAATGTGCTAGTACTGCCCCACGCTAAAAAAGCGTTTGATGCATTTACACTAGATGTAATCTTATAACCATCTGAACTGTATCTAGCCAAATCCTGCTCTAAAGGCGATGTTAAGTCATCAAAATCAAGTGTGACAGTTTCAGCGATAGCATTCTGCGCTAACGATATTAATAGCAAAGCAATAAGGATTTTCATAAATATCTCTCGTTAATAATTTAGCAACAAATAGTGATTAAATCGCGGGGGGGGGGCAATAGCCCGTTCGGGCTAATCAAAATTGTAATGTACATTTACACCCAAAATATGTACAATTTTTTGTACATAAAATTATAAAGGTGTTGAAATGGACGCAATTACTTACACAGCGGCACGTGCACAGCTTGCAAGCAATATGAATCGCGTGTGTCAAAATCACGAACCACTGATTATAACGCGCAATCGCGAGCAGTCGGTGGTGATGCTTTCGCTTGAAGATTATCAAGCTTTGGAAGAAACCGCCTATTTATTACGTAGTCCGAATAATGCTAAACGCTTGATGGACGCGGTGATTGAGTTGAATGCGGGTAAGGGTACAGAAAGAACGCTCATTGAAGAGAGTCTGGCTAAATGATGTTGATATTTGCTGAGCATGCTTGGCAAGATTATTTGTATTGGCAGCAGCAAGATAAGCAAATACTTAAGCGCATCAATCAACTCATTCAAGAAATTCAACGCGAGCCGTTTACTGGTATTGGTAAGCCAGAGCCTTTAAAGCATGCGCTTAGCGGTTATTGGTCGCGTCGCATTAATGATGAACATCGAATCGTTTATAAGGTTGAAAACGATGAATTGTTGATTGCACAGTTACGCTATCACTACTAATGAGTGTTATCGCAGAATCCGAATACGAACTCACCGCCATTCGAGCGCAAGGGGCGGGCGGACAGAATGTGAATAAGGTTTCGAGCGCGATTCATTTGCGTTTTGATATTATCGCCAGCAGTTTGAGCGATTGGTTGAAGGAAAAGTTAATTCAAAGCAAGGATAACCGAATTACAGATGAAGGCGTGCTGATATTAAAAGCGCAGCAATTTCGTACGCAGGAAGCGAATAAGAAAGACGCAATCAAGCGTTTGCATGAGATTGTGAATGCGGCAAATCAAGTTAAGCCAACGCGTTATGCGACTAAGCCGAGTTATGGCTCGAAACAACGGCGATTACAAGGTAAGACGATTCGCAGCCACGTGAAGCAATTGCGCGGTAAAATAGCGGCTGACTAAATCAACACTTACAGCATGAATCTACTGGCACTGGACACTTCTACTGAGTTTTTATCGTTAGCATTAACGCTTAACGATAAATTTTTTACGCATTATCAAGCTGCTGGCTCGGCGGCATCGCAATTGGTGTTGCCGCAAATTCAAGTTTTGCTGAATAGCGCCAACATGAAACTCAAAGATTTAGACGGCATTGCATTTGGGGCAGGGCCAGGCGCGTTTACCGGCGTGCGTATTGCCAGTGGCGTAGCGCAAGGTTTGGGTTTTGGTGCTAATTTGCCAGTGGTGGGTATCAACACATTAACGGCTTTGGCTGAAACCAGCGGGAAACAAAAGGTGATTGCTTGTTTAGATGCGCGCATGGGCGAGATTTATCACGCTGCTTTGGCTAAAAAAGACGGTATTTGGGTTGAAATCAGCGAAACGCAAGTGTGCAAACCGCAGAATGCGCCAACATTAGAGGGTGAAGATTGGTTTGGCGTAGGCAGCGGTTGGGCGGTTTATATGGAAGACTTAACACTTATTTATGGGCAAAATTTAAGCCAAGACTTAAACGAAGGTCTGCCGAATATTTTGGGCGATTTCACGCCAACTGCCGAAGCGATTTTGCGCTTGGCGCAACCTATTTTTGAATCTGGAAAGGCAAAGCCAGCAATAGAAGCGATGCCGATTTATGTGCGTAATCGTGTGGCATTAACCACTGCGGAACGCGAACAAGGTTTGCGATTATGAGTGCCATGTTTGACCAAGCAGTAAGCTTGAAACCTAATTATCAACTTCGGCCTATGCAAATGGCTGATTTGGATGTCGTGATGGCGATTGAGCCAACGATTTATACGCATCCGTGGACGCGCGGCAATTTTAGCGATTCAATCAATTCGGGCTACAGCGCTTGGGTATTAGAGTCCAATCAAACAATTATTGGATATGCGCTATTAATGATGGTGCTAGATGAAGCGCACCTGCTTAATTTAAGTGTTGCAAAAGATCAGCAAAAACAAGGTTTAGGGCGCTATCTATTGGAACATATGCTACAAATCGCTAAAAATCACAAGGCTGCCAATATGTTTTTAGAGGTGCGCCCTAGTAATATTTCAGCCATCGCCTTGTATGAAAATATGGGCTTTTGCGAAATGGCGGTACGCCGTGGTTATTATCCAGCGCATAATGGCCGTGAAGATGCTGTTTTAATGGGGCTTGCGCTATGAGCATGACACGTGAAGACGTTCTGCGCGAATTGGAGCTGCTACCAGTTTGGACATTGCGCGCGCCAATTCTTATGCCACCAATCGCCGAAATGACACAGCCAGCATTAGTTGCAACTCTTGAAGATGCTGTGACTGAAAAAGCCGTGATTGAAACCCCACAAGCCGCTATTAGCCATGCAGTATTGGTTATATCAGACGATAAAAAATGGGCATTTGTGTTGCCAGAACAGCTAACTGGACAGGCGGCCGATTTGATTAACAATATTTTACGTGCGCTTCATATCAACAAAACGCAAACTAGCCAAACTCAGCAGTTAGCACAAGATATTGCTAGCTTAAATGCCGGTGTTATTGTTGCGATGGGTGAAGTGATAGCGCAGCAGCTACTAGCTACAACTGAATCATTAGAAAGTTTGCGCGGTAAAGTGCATCTAATAAACGGACAGCAACTCATTGCGACCTACCATCCAAATGAGTTATTACAGCATTTACCTAATAAAGCAAAAACGTGGGATGATTTGTGCAATGCATTAGCGGCGATAAGCAATTAATCGCGGACGCTTGAAAATAAGTGTATTTAGCCCAATTTTAAAAGAGATAATGATTTTTAAGGAGTTTTAAATGCGTAATTTTTGGCAGAAATTTTTACCGTTGATTTTAGTGTTAAGTTTATCTGGCTGCGGCTACAATGCTTTTCAAAGCTTAGACGAAGAAGCAAAAGCCAGCTGGGCAGAAGTGCTTAACCAATATCAGCGTCGCGCAGACTTGGTGCCTAATTTGGTTGCAACGGTAAAAGGCTATGCCGCACATGAGCAAGAAGTACTGACCGATGTGGCAAATGCGCGTTCAAAAGTGGGTAGCATGCAAGTCACGCCTGAGTTATTGAATGACCCAGAAGCATTTGCACGTTTTCAAGCCGCGCAAGGTCAGTTAACAGGCGCGCTATCGCGCTTAATGGCGGTGGCGGAGAATTATCCTAATCTAAAAGCCGATCAGGGCTTTAGAGATTTGCAAGCGCAGTTAGAAGGCACAGAAAACCGCGTAACGGTTGCGCGTAATCGCTACATCACCACTATCAAAGAATATAATGTGGCGGTGCGTAGCTTCCCTAACAACTTAACTGCCATGATGTTTGGCTATAAAACCAAACCATCATTCACAGTAGAAAATGAAAAAGCCATTTCTGTGACACCTAAAGTCGATTTTGGGGATAAATAATCAGTTAAGTTAACACTGAAATTCACTTAATTTTTAACTTAATATTAACTTTAACAGTGTTTTCCAACTTTAGAGCCAGCCTGTACGCGCTATGCGTGATGTTAGTGTTTGCATCAGGCATAGCGCGCGCCGATTTGGTTGCCATTCCAGAACTTAAATCGCGCATTACCGATTTAACCCAAACTTTATCCGCAGATCAGCATGCCCAACTTGATTCTAAACTGGCTGCCTTTGAGCAACAAAAAGGCAGCCAGATAGCGGTGCTTATCCTATCCACTACGCAACCAGAAGATATCGCGCAGTATTCGATTCGAGTGGTCGAAAAATGGAAAATCGGGCGCGAAAAAATTGACGATGGCGTGCTTATTTTAGTCGCTAAAGATGACAGAAAAATCCGTATTGAAGTGGGCTATGGTTTAGAAGGTGCGATTCCTGATTTAATTGCCAAGCGCGTGATTAGCGAAATTATCTCACCGCAGTTTAAGCAAGGTAATTTTTATGGCGGCTTAGATGCAGGCGTTGATAAGTTAATTGGATTGATTCACGGTGAGGCCTTGCCTGAAAACAAAGCCAGCGCTATTAGTGGTAACGCTATTGAAAACTTATTACCTATTTTATTGTTTGGCGGGTTAATTTCAGGTTTGTTTCTACGCAATATTTTTGGCACATTCGGTGGCAGTGCAGTCAATGGTGGTCTAGTTGGTGCGGCCGTTTGGTTGCTAGGGTTGGCTTTGGGCGCCGCTGTTATTTTTGCTATTGTGGCCTTCTTTTTTACTATGATGATGGGCGGTCGCGGCATGAGTGGTTATGGCGGCGTTCCGATGGGTGGCGGCTGGAGTGGCGGTGGATCGAGTAGCTGGGGCGGTGGTGGTGGTGATTTTGGCGGCGGCGGAGCCTCTGGCGATTGGTAAGCGTAGGCTAAAATAGATAAATCATGAAACGTCGACACCCAATTATTCGGTTTTTAAAACACTTAATCAGCGCAGCTTGGCCGACTAGCTGGCAAGTGCAAAAACACTTTTCAGATAGCGCGCTCAATCGTATTGAAAAAGCGATTAAGGCTAGCGAGCAAACGCATACAGGCGAAATTCGTTTTGTAGTGGAATCGTGCTTGCATCCGCTGGAAATATTATATAAAAAAATGCCAAAAAAACGTGCCTTAGAGTTATTTGGCCGCTTTAATATTTGGGATACGGCGCAAAACAATGGCGTACTGATTTATCTATTATTAGCCGATAGGGACGTCGAAATTGTGGCCGACCGCTGCATTCACCAACATGTGGGTAACGATGGCTGGGATGCAATTTGTCATACCATGGAAATTCAATTCAGGCAGGGTAATTTTGAAGCGGGTGTATTGCAAGGTTTAAGTGAAATTAGCCATTTACTGCAAAAGCATTATCCTGCGGATGGTGAAAACAGCAATGAACTACCCAACACCCCGATTATTCTTTAGTCGATTAATCAATACTTTAGCCGGATTTTTAATGCTAATTACAGCGTTAAGTTCCCGCGCGGATTTATCCGATATGTCGCGTATTTTTCGCCAAACCCCGAGCTTATCTGCGTTTGAAGTCTGCTTTGGCGGCGGCTGTGCTGAAATAAGGCCGCTAGTACTCACTACTGAAGAATGGCAAAAAGTCAGTGCTATATTTAATAATGCACCTGTTGATGCCGCGCAAGAACGTGAATTAATCGCTAAAGCAATCGCGCAACTAGAAATCATTGTTGGTGAAAAAATTGGTACCTCAAATGATTTGGCTGGTACTTTCTTTGAAGGCCGTTTATCAGGTCAGCTAGATTGTAATGACGAAGCCATTAATACCACAACCTATATGCGTTTAATGCAGCAAGCGGGTTTGATAAAGTGGCATGAAATTGAAGATACACGCACGCGTAACTTCTTTTTTAATGGCTGGCCGCATTCTACAGCAGTGATTCGTGATGCTAAATCCAGCACTCGTTTTGCAGTGGATAGCTGGTTTTATGATAACGGCGTACCGCCTGTGATTGTGCCATTTAAAGAATGGAAAGCGGGCTATCGACCTGCTGATACGCCAATTGACCATCCTAGGCCGGAAAATTAAATAAGCTGCATATTAAGTCATTACTGACTTAATGCGTTTTTAACGTTAAAATTCGGTTTCAATTTTTATTCGTTAATATTCTCATGCGCGCATCCCATTTTTTTATCGCCACTCAAAAAGAAGCCCCAGCCGATGCTGAGTTAGTCAGCCACAAATTAATGGTGCGCGCAGGCTTAATTAAAAAGCTGGGTAGCGGCTTATATAGCTGGATGCCGCTCGGTTTGCGTGTGTTACGTAAAGTAGAAAATATCGTGCGCGATGAAATGAACAAAGCGGGTGCACTAGAATTGTTAATGCCAGCCGTACAGCCAAAAGAACTGTGGGATGAGACAGGTCGCTGGGCAGTGTTTGGGCCACAGATGCTCAAAATTAAAGATAGACATGATAGAGATTTTTGTTTTGGCCCAACGAATGAAGAGGTGATTACCGATATTGCGCGCCGCGAAATCAATAGCTATAGGCAATTACCGCTGAATTTTTATCAGATTCAAACTAAATTCCGTGATGAAATTCGCCCACGTTTTGGCGTGATGCGCGCACGCGAATTTATGATGAAAGATGCCTATTCATTTCATACTAATTTTGAATCGTTAAGCAAAACCTATGCAGAAATGCATCAAGCCTACAGCAATGTGTTTACACGCTTAGGGCTGAAATTCCGAGCCGTAAAAGCCGATTCTGGCGCGATTGGTGGTGATGGTTCGCAAGAGTTTCATGTGTTGGCCGATAGCGGTGAAGATGCGCTGGCTTATTGCGAACATTCGGATTATGCGGCGAATGTGGAACTGGCGGAGGCTTTGCCAGAAAGCAAAACAAGAGCGACTGCCAGCCAAAACTTAACCGAAGTGGAAACGCCAAAACAAACCACTTGTGAGGATGTAGCAAAGTTGTTAGGAATTTCAGTCAAAAATACGGTTAAGTCGATTGCCTTAATGGTAAAAAATGACGGAAAAGAACAGTTCTATTTGGTTTTATTGCGTGGCGACCACAACTTAAATGAGGTGAAAACGGGTAAGGCTTTAGGTGAGTTTAGATTTGCTACAGAAGAAGAAATCCGTAGCAACTTGAATTGCCCACCTGGCTTTATCGGCCCAGTCAATGTAGGTAAAAATGTCTCTGTGATTGCTGATAAAACAGTGGCTAATATGAGCGATTTTGTTTGTGGTGCTAATAAACCTAAATATCACTTAAGCGGCGTGAATTTTGGCCGCGATTTGCCAGAGCCGAGCTTGGTGGCAGATGTTCGAAATGTGGTCGATGGTGACGCCAGCCCTGACGGCAAAGGCACATTAAGTTTGTGTCGTGGTATCGAAGTCGGGCATATTTTTCAATTGCGCACCAAGTACGCTCAAGCCATGAATGCAACGTACTTGGATGAAAATGGTCAATCGCAAGTAATGGAAATGGGTTGCTATGGCATTGGCGTATCGCGTATTGTTGGCGCGGCGATTGAGCAGGGTAATGATGACAAAGGCATTATTTTCCCATTAAGCATGGCACCTTTCTCCATCGTTATCTGCCCAATTGGCATGGATAAAAGTGAATCAGTGAAAAATGCTGCCAACCAACTTTATGCGGATTGCGTAAAAGCAGGCATTGATGTGTTATTTGATGACAGAGGCGAGCGGCCTGGTGTCATGTTTGCAGAAAGCGATTTAATGGGCATTCCGCACCGCATTGTAATAGGCGACCGTGGTTTGGCAGAAGGTAAAGTGGAGTATAAATCGCGTAGTCATGCGGAAGCGCACAACATTGCTTTGAAGAGCGTTGTGAGTCATTTGAGTGCCGTGTTAAATAACTAAATCAATATGCTGAAAAAACTATTTCTAGCTTATTTATTAGGCGTGACATTACTTGGCACAGCGTCAATCTGCTTTGCTGGCAATCAACGCGAAGAGCCGCTTTCAAATTCGGTTAAAGCGCTGATGCAAAAATCGATTAGCGATTTAGGCTCACCCAAGTTGATATTTGCCAGCCAAGAAGAAGGTAATGCTTGGCTAGCCGATATGTCGCAACGCCTGCAAAAGCGCATACCAGATCAAGCTTACAGAGAAGATTTTTTAAGGTCTGTGCACTATGAGGCCACCCGCGCAGGCTTAGATCCGCAGCTGGTCTTAGGCTTAATTCAAGTGGAAAGTGGTTTTAAAAAATACGCTTTTTCTAGCGTGGGCGCGCGCGGATATATGCAGGTGATGCCGTTTTGGGTCAAAAGTATTGGCAATCCTGAGCATAATTTGTTCCATTTGCGGCTTAATCTGCGCTATGGCTGTACCATTTTGCGCCACTATTTAGATATAGAACGTGGTGATTTATACCGCGCACTCGGTCGTTACAATGGCAGTTTGGGTAAGCCGCAGTATCCCAATTTAGTGGTGGGTGCATGGAAAAAGCACTGGCAGTATCCACTCAATAGATTCTGATTCGTTATCTTGTAACGCCTCAAATTGTTTGTAAAGGCACATCAAAATCTAGCAGTTGTGCGCTAAACCAAATAAAAATACTTGGCAATATGACAAAAATAAGTCTAGACTACGCCTAGTCAATTAGGTTGAGGCTGGTTAAAAGCGTCGTCATATTGTCACTGTTCTTGTTTTAACGCTTTGTTCTAAGTCGCTGAATTAATTGGCTGTAATACTCAAAAACATTATTTTTATAAGAGTTTTACCTTTTAATTTTGGGAGAAAAGTATGTCGAAGTTAACAGCATTGGCAGTGAGTATCGCGGTTTTAGGTGGCGTTTGGGCATTTTTATCGTTAAATCCGTTGGCTGGCGCAACATTGGTATGGGTTGGTTTTATTGCTTGGGGTTGCTATTTCCATTCGGGTGCTGATTCTGCGGCGCTACAAAAAACCATTGCAGGCATGAGTTACGGCGCGGTGATTGCTGGCGTTGCTTTGTACTTAGTCAGTTTTGGCATGCTAGGCGCTTTGGGTGTGCTGGCTGCCCCTGTGATTATTGCCGTTACGGTATTTGCACTTGTTATCATCGCTAGCGTTAATTTTCTGTCAGTTGTACCAGCAAACGTTTATGGATATGCAGCTACAGCAGGATTAGCGCTAACAGCAGGTAGTGCTGGCAATACTGCCATGATGAACTTGACTAACCCTGTATTACTGGTGATTATTTCTGTCGTATTGGGTGCTTTGTTTGGTATGGCTTCTGGCAAACTTGCAGGTGCGATTGGCAAATAAATAATTGCGACTCAAAAAAACCGCATCTGGTATGCGGTTTTTTATTTTTTAAAGTGCTTACTTAACCACTTTAAAGCCGTAATAAGTACCAAACTCACCTTCGGTTTCGTGATATACAAATAGCATATCGTTTGCATAACCCAAGCCATTAAAATGATTTTGAGAGCGTAATTTTAGGTCTTTTGGCAATTCACTTTTTGCCACAAATTTACCGGTTAAGTCAAATACTAATGCTGCTTTATGGTCGACATCTAGTAGCACCAACTCTTCACCTTTAACACCAGTATAAGCAATATAGTGGTCGCTAATATCATCATGCAATACAGCAGCCTTGGTAAAATCCAGCGAAATTTCACCAATTTTTTCGCGTTGTTTTGGGTCTACGATAAACACTTTGTTGCTACGCTCTTGCTTGGCAAAGTATCGATTATTTTCAGCGTCATAACTCGGCATAGTGGCTGAATCGCCAAACGCAGGATTAAACAAAAATAATTCATTTGAGCTGTCTTTTATTTCGCCATTCTCGGCCACATCTAGCGCATAAATACCGGTGTTGGGCGAAAAGCCCACATCACTAGAAACATTGTAGGTAACGGTTTCTAGTTTAGCAGTGTTTGGATTGTAATAAATAGAACGATTATCGTAACCAGGTTTAGCAGAATTAATGTATTTACCCGTATCGTCATAAGCATGAATCTGCGATTTTGATACGGCTGCTTCATACTCAGTTGCCAAAGGCGCTAAACCACCATCTGCAATATAGTAATGTTTTAGTTGTGGAATATACGCCACCGTCATTGGGCGTGAAGTGGGTTTTGTAGCTAAGGTGATTTTAATGCCAATCGTAGCAGTAGGTAGCACCTCTGCTGTTACTGTGTTTGTTATAGCTAGGCCAGAAAAAATGAGGCTGCCAATTAATAAGGGTTTAATAAATTGCATATGTTGAAAGTGCTTTCTTGTTAACTAACTGGTAAGTAACGTGTTATTTAGTCTATGTGTTGACGATTCTAGTTCAAAGTCATGCATAAGGCATCTATTTAGGCTTAGTTTTCTGCATGATTCGACTTTTCAAGAAACATCGCATCACCATAGCTAAAAAAACGGTATTCTTTTTGTATGGCATGTGCGTATGCTTGTTTAATGGCATCAAATCCAGCAAACGCTGATACCAACATTAATAATGTGCTTTTTGGTAGATGAAAGTTAGTCAGAAGCTTGTCAACAATTTTAAAGTCAAAGCCTGGCGTGATAAAAATAGACGTTTCGCCGCTACCTGCTGCAATTAAGGCGTCAGCTTTGCTTTCACTTAATGCTTTTTGTGCTGCACTTTCTAATGCGCGTAAGCTGGTGGTGCCAACCGCAATTATATTTCTACCCGCTTGCTTGGCGTTATTAATTGCCGTAACTGTTTCAGCGGAAATATGATAAATCTCGCTATGCATTTTATGGTCTTTAATGTTATCCACACGCACGGGTTGAAAAGTACCCGCGCCAACATGCAATGTGACGTAAGCGATTTTCACACCTTTTGCCGTTAGAGCATTTAATACGGTTTCATCAAAATGTAGGCCTGCGGTCGGGGCTGCCACAGCGCCTGCGTGTTTGGCATACACGGTTTGATAGCGCTCATCATCTTGAACACCTGCATCATGCGTAATGTAAGGTGGCAATGGAAGTGCACCGTAGCGTTCTAGTAAGTCTAGTACAGTAATATCACCTAAAAAATGTACGTGGAATAAATCGTCATCACGACCAACAATTTGAGCATCAAATGCATCGGCTAAGCGCAAGGTGCTACCTGCTTTTGGCGCACGCGATGCACGTATATGCGCCAGGATATGATGATTATCTAGTACCCGCTCTACTAAAACTTCAACTTGGCCGCCAGTTGCCTTTGTTCCGAATAAACGCGCTTTGATTACGCGAGTGTCGTTAAAAATCAATAAATCATCTGCCTTTAAAAGGCTAGCAAAATCGATGAATAGTTTATCGCTTAAAATCCCAGATTGACCATCAACATAAAGTAACTTACTAGCGTTGCGGGAGCTTGTGGGGTGCTGTGCGATGAGTGCTTCAGGTAAATAAAAGTCAAAATCTTGGGTTCGCATCTGACAAAAACTTGTTATAATAATGAAGTTGACATTATACCTCATGCCGGGATGGCGGAATTGGTAGACGCACGGGACTCAAAATCCCGCGTTGGCGACAACGTGGGGGTTCGATTCCCCCTCCCGGCACCAAATCGAAATTAGGCTTAAAGCTTCTTGGTTCAAGCTTGAAATGGTTGGTGAGGTATGCTAGATTAATTGAACTTGTAACAAGTTGTAACAGTCGTTATTCATTATTAGAACTTTAAGGCTTAGGTTATAAAATTTCCTAAATAATTATGCTATCAATAATGGACTATAAAATTGTTGCAAGGCCCAATAACTCACTGTCGCCAGAAAATAGTTTAAAGCTAATGGTGGTGCTTGCGATTATTGCTCTCGTAGTGGCGATTGGCTTTAGTCATGCCGGCGCTTGGTTGGTGTTGCCGTTTGCTGGGCTTGAGCTTGCTGCTTTTGCGTATGCTTTTTATTATATTTATCAGCACTCAAGCGATTATGAGAGTATTGCAATACAAGATGACAAAATAATTGTAGAAAAAAGAAATTTTAAAGAAACAAGTATTACTGAGTTTCAGCGCTATTGGACTCAAGTACATGTGCGTGATGTCACTAATAATAAAAGATTGGCAAGTAAGAACGGGCTGTTTATAAGTTCGCGCGGTAGAGAAGTCGAGTTTGGCAAGTATTTTATAGACGATGAGCAGCGGGTAGCGTTAGCTCGCGAGCTCAAACAAAAATTACAAAGTATTCATTAGTTTATTTATTAATAAGTCTTGGAGCGGTTTATGCAAGTTTTTAAAAAAATTGGGCTAGGTTTTGCAGCAATGCTTGCATCGCTCAATGCTTTTGCTGATTACAGTTGGAATTTCCCAGAGCCAGTAACCCCAATGGCGTTAGACACGTTACATGTACACAATAAGTTTATGTTAATCACTATGGTAATTTTCGTGGTCGTTTTAGCAATTATGATTTATTCAATCTTTGCGCATCGTAAAAATAAAGGTTACAAAGCTGTTGAAGATAAAGCGCCATCAACCGCAGTAGAGATTTTCTGGGTATTAGTGCCTTTCGTTATTTTATTGTTGATCGATTTTGTGATTATGGGCATTCCAGCTTATCACAGCGTGGTAATGATGGAAGATACACGTGATAAAGCGACCATGGTAATTAAGGTGACTGGCTCACAGTGGCGCTGGCAATATGAGTATTTAGATGGTGAAGCGCAAGGTATCAAGTTTGTTAGTAATTTAACAACAACAGCTGATGAGCAACACAATGTAGCTGAGAAAAAAGAAAACTATTTATTAGAAGTGGATAACCACTTGGTATTACCAGTAGGCGAAAAAGTACGTATTCTAATGACGGCTTCTGATGTATTGCACAACTGGTGGGTTCCACAATTCGGATCATCTCGTGTAGCAGTGCCTGGTTTTATTCGTGAAACATGGGTGCAGGTTGATAAGGCGGGTACATACCGCGGTCAATGTAAAGAGTTATGCGGTAAAGACCACGGATATATGCCGGTGGTTGTAGATGCAGTGCCAATGGAAGAGTATAAAGTTTGGGTGGCGGCTAAAAAGGCAGAAATTGCAAAAGCAGGCGAAATTAAAGAAATGACGAAAGACGATTTAGTTGCGCAAGGTAAAGGCGTTTACGAGAAAAATTGTGCAGTATGTCACCAAGTGAATGGCGCTGGTTTGCCGCCGGCTTTCCCAGCAATGACGGGCAGCAAAATTGCGCTTGGCCCAATTTTTGGCGCTGATGGTAAATACTTAAAAGATAGTCATTTAGATCGTTTGCTGAACGGTAAAGGCGTCATGCCAGCATGGAAAGCCACTTTAAATGACACCGAAATTGCTGCGGTCATTACTTATGAGCGCCAAGCGCTTGGTAATGCGGCAACAGTTGATCCAATTGTGCAGCCAGCGCAAGTTAAAGCGGCGCGTCAATAGTTTATTTTTTTGATTTATTTGTTGAAATAAAGGTAATGAGGAGAGCGCTATGAGTACAACAACGGTAGCACATGATGAAGTACATCATGATCATCCATCGGGAATTATGCGTTGGCTGACAACAACCAATCACAAAGATATTGGTACTATGTATCTGACCTTTTCTTTAGTGATGTTTTTAGTGGGTGGTGCAATGGTTTTAGGCATTCGTGCCGAATTGTTCCAGCCAGGTTTGCAGTTAATGAATCCTGATTTTTACAATCAGTTAATCGGTGTGCATGCACTGATTATGATTTTCGCGGCATTAATGCCTGCAGCGACTGGTTTTGCTAACTGGATGATTCCACTGCAAATTGGTGCGCCAGATATGGCCTTGCCGCGTTTGAATAACTGGGGTTTCTGGTTATTGCCACCTTCAGCGATTTTGTTAACACTGCCGTTCACGCTTGCCTTGTTTGGTATTGGTGATGGCGCGATTGCAACAGGTTGGACATTTTATCCACCATTGTCTGTGCAAGGTGGTATTGGTGTTGACTTTGCGATTTTCGCAGTCCACTTGTTAGGTGTTTCTTCAGTAATGGGTTCAATTAACATTATTGTGACGTTGTTCAATATGCGTGCACCTGGCATGACATTGATGAAAATGCCAATGTTTGCATGGGGCTGGTTAATTACTGCTTTCTTGTTAGTAGCAACTATTCCAGTATTAGCTGGTGCAGTAACCATGCTACTAACAGACCGTCATTTCGGTACGCACTTCTTTGATGCGGCTGGTGGTGGTGACCCAATCATGTTCCAACACTTATTCTGGTTCTTCGGTCACCCAGAAGTGTATATTTTGTTACTGCCAGTATGGGGTTTCATTCCACAAATTCTACAAACATTCTCACGTAAACCAATGTATGGCTACAAAGCACAAGTGTACTCACTGTGGGCGATTGGTGCTTTAGCTGTAGTTGTGTGGGCGCATCACTTCTTTACCGCTGGTATGCCAGTGCCTGCCTTGCTTTACTTTATGTACAGCACCATGGCCATTTCACTTCCATTGGCCGTATTGTTCTTCTGCTGGATTAAAACCATGTGGAAAGGCTCAATGACATTTGAAACACCAATGTTATTTGCGGTGGGTTGGATTATATTATTCGGTATCGGTGGTTTAACAGGTTTAGTATTGGCCGATGTTGCTGCGGATGCGCAGTACCATAACAGTTACTTTGTTGTAGCGCACTTCCACTACACACTGTTTGCTGGCGGTATCATGGGTATTATGGCTGGCGTGTATTACTGGTTACCAAAAATGACAGGTAATATGTACGACGAAACATTGGGTAAATGGCACTTCTGGTTAACAGCGATTTCATTTAACCTAACATTTATTCCACAATTCTTCGTTGGTTTAGCTGGTATGCCACGTCGTATTCCAGACTACGCATTGCAATTTGCTGAATTCAATATGATTTCATCTATCGCAGCGTTTGCTCTAGGCTTATCACAATTGTTATTCGTTTACGTGATTATCAAATGCGTAAAAGGTGGCAAAAAAGCAACGGATAAAGTGTGGAAAGGTGCAGAAGGCTTGGAGTGGACATTACCATCACCACCTCCATACCATAGCTTCACAGAGCAACCAGTTATTAAATAATGATTTTCAGAAAAGCCCAAGTCATGATTGGGCTTTTCTATTCAACGAAAGTATTTGATAGATGGAAAACCAAGAAGTAGCAAGACGTAACAGAAGTAAAAAAATAGCGTTAATATTTGGGGCAGTTGCCCTTGTGTGGTACGTGGTATCGATGTTCACTATATGGAACCTGTAGACAACACAGATTCACTCAAGCCAAAAACAAAAGCTGAACTTGAAAGCGCCAATGCTAAGTTAGCTAAAAAAATGGTATGGGTTGCAGCAGGCTCTTTACTGTTTGCTTTTGCCTTAGTGCCTTTGTACGATGTTTTATGCAGTATTACTGGTTTAAATGGTAAGACTAATAATGAAGCATCAACACTAACTAAAGCTAAAGTAGATACCAGCAGAAATGTTACTGTACAGTTTACATCTGCAGTTATGCCAGGCTTAGGATGGAATTTTTACCCTAAGCAAGCCAGTATTACATTACATCCTGGCAAGATTGAAACAGTATTGTTTGAAGCAAAGAATATTACCGGCCAAGTCGTAGTCGGGCAGGCGATTCCAAGTGTTACCCCAGGAATTGCGTCGGTTTATTTGAAAAAAGTAGAATGTTTTTGCTTTGTAAATCAAAGCTTAAAACCAGGTGAAACAAAAGTAATGCCGTTGAGATTCTTTATAGATCCTGCATTACCAAAAGATGTAAGTGAAATGACCTTGTCGTATTCTTTTTTTGAAGCGACAAAAAAATAAAAGTAATTTTAATATTGCTTGAAATGAATATTAAGTTGATATTAAAAATTGAAGTATAAAAGGGAGCTTGTATCGCCAGCAAAGCGATACAACGTTATAATTAAGTAGTTAATTTAGGTGCTTGGGAGTAAACGAATGGCAACACATTCAGAAAATCAATATTATGTTCCGCATGGCAGCATATATCCTTCAATATTATCGGTAGGTTTGTTGTCTCTTGCTTCAGGTTTCATTTTTAATATGAATAACCTGCATTTTGGTAAGTGGATGATGTATTTAGGCGCTGCCATTATCATTGCCATGACCTTTAAATGGATGGGTTCGGTTATATCTGAAAGCATCACAGGACAATACAAAAGCTGGGAAGATAAATCGTTTCGTATCGGCATGATTGTTTTTATCTGTTCTGAAGTTGCTTTCTTTGCTGCGTTCTTCGGCGCCTTATTCTATATGCGCGTATTGTCTGTGCCAGATTTAGCAGGCTACGACGCAGACATTACACCTTATAAGGATTTCTTGAGTTCATGGCCATCATTAGGTCCAGGCGGAGTTGTACTTGGTAACGAGTACGTACCACCTGCAAACTTTAAGCCTATGCACTGGAACGGTTTACCTTTAATCAATACTATTTTGTTACTAAGCTCTGGTGCAACCATTACTTGGGCACATTGGGGCTTGATTAAAAATAAGCGCAACCAATTAGTAATCGGCATGGCATTAACTGTTTTATTAGGTATTACTTTCTTGGCTTGCCAAGCGATGGAATATCATGAAGCTTACACAGAAATGGGTTTAACTTTAGGTAGCGGCGCATATGGCGCAACATTCTTTATGTTGACAGGCTTCCACGGTTTCCACGTGTTGCTTGGTACAACGATGTTAATCGTTATACTAATCCGCTGCATGAAAGGCCACTTTACGCCTGAGCATCACTTTGGTTTTGAAGGTGTAGCTTGGTACTGGCACTTTGTAGACGTGGTATGGTTAGGCTTATTTATATTTGTATACATGCTGTAATTTGACATAACAAAAAGGGCGATGCATTGCATCGCCCTTTTTGTTTGAACGGTGAAAGTTAAAGTGCGTGGCCTAGCTTTCCAAAATAAGCAGCAATAATTAACGCAATAAATAAGATGATTGATAAACCAATACGCATTGTTAGTGCTTTAACCGTGCGATCGCTACCAGACTTATCTTTATTTAAGAAAAACAAAGCTGAAAATAAGCTTCCTAAAATAATAATTAATACCAATACGACTGCAATTTTTATAAACATTAATTTGTCCAAGTAAAGTTGAATGGTGAAGTAATAAATAATTATGCGACTGGTCTAGTATAAATGCAATTTAGATTTCTGAATGTAGAATTTAAGCCAACACTGCTTGGCACATTGATTACGATTATCTGTATCCCAATTTTTATCAAACTGGGGTTTTGGCAATATGAAAAAGCAGCGCTTAAGCAGAAAATTCAAGCGGATTTTGAGCATGCCAATACAAATAACACACCAAACTTAAAAGACTATATATCTAATTCTGAGCATTTGGAGTTTAAAAAAATTGAAGTGGATGGTGAGTACGACACTGCATTTCAAATACTCATCGACAATAAAGTAGAAAATAGTTTGGCTGGCTATCATGTCGTCACGCCGCTCAAAATACAAAATTCTGACACCTACGTTTTGGTAAATCGCGGCTGGATTCAAGGTAATAAAACACGCGCAGATATTCCTGTTTTCGATACACCAAAAGGCGTGCAAAAAATTAAAGGGATGGCATGGTTGCCAACTAAAAAAATATTTACCCTTGAAGAGAAAGAAAAAGAGCAGGCAGGCACTAAAAGCTTGCCATGGCAGTTGGTTTGGCAAAACTTAGATATGCAGAAATATATTAAAACGGCACCAATCAAAATTTTACCAGTGATTGTAAAGCTGGATAATGATAGTCCTGCAGGCGGATTTGTACGCAACTGGGAAATGTCAGCTGATCGAATTGTGACGCACTTGGGATATGCCTATCAATGGTTTGGTTTTGCATTTGCAACATTGGTGATTTACTTGTATCTGGGTATTAAGAAATTAAATTAGGCTGTAAAGATTAGTTGAAAAGGTGAAAGATTTTATGCAAACAGAACAAACAAGTACTACTTATCAAGAGAATCAGCGCAAAGGGCGAGCAGTGTTTTTGATGATGCTGACTTTTTTTGTGGTGCCGATTATTGCGGTTGTATTAATGTTTAAATACGACTTTAAGCCTACGGGCGCAAGCCGTGGCGAGTTGATGGTGCCGCCAAGATTAATTGAAACAACAGTTAATTTGAAAAACAGTGATGGTCAAGATAGCAGCCATTTTTGGACTGAGAAGTGGACTATGGTTTACGTCTCAGACGCGTGTGAGGCTAGCTGTATGGCCAAATTAAAAGATATGCGCCAAATCCATGTGTCGATGTATAAAGACATTCCGCGCACGCAGCGTGTACTAATTACACATGTTCAAGATGTTGCAGCAATCAAAAAAGATTTTCCAGATTTGAACATCATTAATCAGTCTGATGTAGATGTTGATAAGCTTAGTCAGCAGTTTAATATCGCGAACGAAGTAGCCTTTCAATCAAACCGATTGTATTTTGTTGACCCTTTGGGTCATATCATGATGAGTTATCCTGCCAGCACTTCGGCAGCGGATATTCGTAAAGATTTAGCAAGACTTTTAAGATACTCTTGGGCGGCATAGTATGTTGTTTAAACGTTTAGCAATGTTGGGCGCAATAATGGCCCTATGTGTGGTTGTTTTGGGCGCTTATGTGCGCTTAACGGATGCAGGCTTGGGATGTCCCGATTGGCCTGGTTGCTATGGCACATTAACCGTGCCAGAAAGCGAAGCAGCTATTCAAAATGCGCAGACCATATACCCTGATAGCATTATTGAAACGGGTAAAGCTTGGAAAGAAATGCTACACCGTTATTTGGCAGGCACATTGGGCTTGGTTGTGTTGGCTCTATTTATTCTGGCATGGAAAAAAGCGCGTCAGTATCCACAGCAAATCAAAGTATCGCCATGGCTTACCACTGCGTTGCTGGGCATTATTATGTTTCAGGCCGCGCTGGGTATGTGGACGGTGACCATGCTATTAAAACCAGTCATCGTTAGCGCACATTTATTGGGCGGTATGACCACTTTAGGCTTGCTGACTTGGATTGCGCATCGAAACTGGGGCCAATATTCGTCTGATATTGTGCAAAGCAAGGCTTCGCGAAACTTGATTCGTTTTGCATTAGTGATTTTATTGATGCAGATATTTTTAGGTGGCTGGACAAGTACCAATTACGCCGCATTGGCTTGCACCGACTTCCCTACCTGCCATGGCGCATGGATGCCGGACATGGATTTCAAAGACGCATTTCATATGGTGCGCGAATTAGGGCAGAGTGCCGATGGCGGCAATTTAACGCTGGCATCATTGACGGCTATTCAATGGACGCATCGTGTTGGTGCCATCATTACTTTGATTTATTTGGGTTTTTTAGCATTAAATAGTTTAAAATACGCACAATTAAAAAACCTTAGCTTGGCATTAATTGCTGTGCTATTTGCACAAATCAGCCTTGGTATTGCAAATTTAGTATTGCATTTGCCGCTGGTATTAGCTGTGGGACATAATCTGGGCGCTGCCTTATTGGTCGTCATTCTAGTGATTTTTAATTCAAAAATCACAGGCAGCAAAGTCAATCGCTCATAGCGTTTGCAACCACATTAAATGAAATAAAGTGAGTATGAATTGAGTCTTAAATCAAATGTAAACACAGCGAGTCACTTGCACGCTTTTGTGGCGAGTTTTAAGAATTTTTACGCCCTGTGTAAACCACGTGTCACCATGTTGATTGTGTTTACCGCCATTATTGGTATGTTCCTGGCAACGCCTGGCATGGTGCCTTGGCCGCTTTTGCTGGCTACAACAGTTGGAATTGCTTTTGCGTCTGGTGCGGCGGCGGCATTTAACTGTTTAATTGAGCATAAAATCGACGCGGTTATGGCGCGCACACGCGGCAGGCCTTTGCCGACTGGTCAAGTCTCACACGCAGAGACGACGATTTTCGCCACACTTTTAGGCGGTACAGGCTTATTGATTTTGTATGTATTCGTTAATCCATTAACCATGTGGCTAACATTTGCCACTTTTGTGGGTTATGCCGTTATCTATACTGTGTTTTTAAAGCCAGCAACACCGATGAATATTGTGATTGGTGGCGCATCAGGTGCTATGCCGCCAATATTAGGTTGGGCAGCAGTCAATAATGCCGTTTCGCCAGAATCCCTAATCATGTTTTTGATTATTTTTGCTTGGACGCCACCGCATTTTTGGGCGCTTGCTTTGTATCGCCGCGAGGAATACGCCAAAGTTGGCATGCCAATGTTGCCTGTGACGCACGGCGAAGCATTTACGCTATTGCATATTTTGCTATACACCGTGATTTTGGTTGTGGTGTCAATGATGCCTTACGGATTAGGCATGAGCGGTTTGATTTACTTGGTTTCTGCGATTTTATTAAATGCGGTATTTTTATGGTATGTAATTGGTTTGTATAGAAAATATTCAGATGATTTGGCTAAGTCGACATTCAAGTACTCTATACTTTACTTAACACTTATTTTTGCCGCATTATTGGTAGACCATTACTGGAAAATATAAAATTGATATTTTGGTGCGCCCGGCGGGAGTCGAACCCACGACCTTTGGCTTCGGAAACCAACACTCTATCCAACTGAGCTACGGGCGCTTGTAGTGCCGCATTATAACAAAGCATGTGGTATTAAGATATTTTGTATTAAGTCGGTATGTAATTAAGTGTCACTTTTAAGGTTTTTGTGTGCTATCTGGACTTGCATGCTTTTAACCTTGATGGCGAGTAGGTATAATTGTTTTATGCAAAATTATAATTAATTATTTTTAATATTTAGGGATTAAAAGCAATGAGTAAGAAAGATGATAGTTATTCAAGTTCTAGTTTCTGGCAATTGATTATCGCAATTCCGGGGACTATTTTAGCGTTTACTTTGTTAATTTCACTATTAGCGCATTTTTTTGGTAAAACTGAAGCTCCTACAACACCAGCACCAACCGCTGCAGAAGTTTCAGCTAAAGTAGAAGAGGCAATTCAGCCAGTCGCTACTGTTGAGGTGGCGGCAGCAAGTACGGGTGCGCATGTGGATAAAAGTGGTGAAGAAGTCACTAAAGCGGTTTGCGCGCTTTGTCATGCTGCTGGTTTAATGGCAGCACCAACTATTGGTAATAAAGAACAATGGGCGCCACGTATTGCGCAAGGCTATGAAACATTGGTACAACATGCGATTGCAGGTATTCGTAATATGCCAGCGCGTGGTGGTAACCCAGACTTAACAGATGGTGAGATTGCAAATGCAGTTGCTCATATGGCAAATGCATCAGGTGCAAATTTTGAACCGCCAAAAGCAGCGCCTACAGAGGCTGCACCAGCCGCAGATTCTACGACCCCGGCTGCTGCGCCTGCAGTTGAGCCGACACCTGCTAGCTAATCGATTTTTTTTCGAATAAAAAAGCCGCTAACTAACATCAGCGGCTTTTTTGTTTATTAAACCAATATATGGCTACTTACGCAATCGGAGATATTCAAGGCTGTTATCACGCTTTTCAAGCATTATTAGCACGCCTGTCGTTCAACCCACAGCATGATCAGCTGCGCTTGGTTGGCGATTTAATTAATCGCGGCAGTGGTTCACTTGAAGTGTTGCGTTGGTGTTATCAACATCAGACGTCCGTTAAGGTTGTGCTAGGTAATCATGATTTGCATGCGCTTGCGGTTGCACACGAGCTCAAAAAAGCACACAAAAGTGACACTTTGCAAGCGATTATAGATGCTCCCGATAAGCATAAATTGTTGGATTGGCTACGGTATCAGCCACTGATGATTGCGGACACTGATGAAAGACAGATTGAATATGTCATTGTGCATGCCGGCTTGTTGCCACAATGGACTGTAGAATTAGCTTTAGGTTATGCACAAGAGGTTGGCGCTGCATTACAGGCAGAGGATTATCGTTATTTTTTAGCGAATATGTATGGCAACGAACCGAACCATTGGCAAGATAATTTGGCTGGTATGGATAGGTTAAGGGTCATTACCAATGCTATGACGCGTATGCGTATTTGCAAAGCGAGTGGCGAAATGGAATTTGCTTTCAAAGGGAAAGTTGAACATATTCCTATAGGCTACATCCCATGGTTTGATAGCCCTAATCGCCAATCAGACAGCACTCGGATTTTCTGCGGGCATTGGTCAGCTTTAGGTATTGTTCAGCGTAATAGTGTGATTAGCCTGGACACAGGTTGTTTATGGGGTGGACAATTAAGTGCAATTTGCATAGAAACGGGCGTCATTACGCAAGTACAGCATGATGCATGGGATGCAGTATTAAGCTAATTTAGTCACAATTGCGTCATACGCAGCTTGCGTTAAATGCCGCCTATCTTTGCCCGTTGAATTAATCGGATTTAAGAAATGCAACTCCACAGTTGCATTTTTTTGTTTAACTACCAGATGCATCGAATCGATTAAACTCGTTTCGCCAGCGTAAGCCATATTGGTATTGATGCTACCATCGATATTGACGTAGCGAATTGCGACAGGCCATATGCGACTATTAGCAGCAATAGCGGCTTGCAAAACGCTGCCTTTAAATGGCAGCACCTGCTGGCCATCAGTTGTTGTGCCTTCGGGAAAAAAGCATAAATTATCACCGGATATGAGGCTTGCTGCAGTGATATCTACAATCTTCCCCGCTTCTTGCCTTTTGCTTCTATCGATAAATAAGGTATTGGCTTTTTCGACTAAATAGCCAAATACAGGCCAGCTTCTAATCTCAGATTTAGCAATAAAACGTAAAGCAATTTTGCTGTTGAGAGCATGAATATCTGACCATGAAATATGGTTTGCCACAAACATAACACTTTTTGTAGAGGCGGGTGGCAACTCGCCAAATGTCACTACCTTGATATGAAAAGCGCGCAACAAACCCCCGCACCACCATTTTATCAACGCTAATTTAGTATTTTTACTCAAAAAAGGTAAAAATACAGACGCAATGATTAAGCCGATAAGGGTATGTAAAAAAACACGTGTAACGCGATAAATTTGTGTGACTAAGCTGGCTTGAACCAATTATTTTAAGAAATGCGAAGCATATCGTCCGTTAATTTTTGATAACGGTAACATTACCAGCATATCGGCTGTATTGAAATAGGCATCCCATGCTGGCTCGCCACAAATATAAGCACCTAATCTCAAATAGCCCTTAATAAGTGGTGGACATGCTACCTGTACATCTTTATTAAGCGCATGTATCGGCAATGGTGTCCGTGGGAAAACGCGGTACTCAGCAGGTGATAAATATTCATCTTTCAACTTGTTGTACAAGCTAGCTGCCATATGGCCACCATCGTTAATCGGAACACTGCCGCAACCAATCATGTATTCGTAGTTATGTGTTTGCATATATTTGGCTAAGCCTGCCCAGAGCATGGTAATGGTTCCGCCGTTGCGGTAATTTTGATGCACGCAAGCACGACCGACTTCAACTGTACTATTAAATAGATGGGATAAACGGGTTAAGTCAAATTCGCCAGCAGAATAATAACCGCCAGCTTCGTTGGCTTTTTGTGGGCTTAAGATACGGTACGTGCCGATAACTTGGTGTGACACAGTTTCGCGCACCAGTAAGTGCTCACAAAACGCATCAAAGCCATCAATGTCAAGACCACCAGTGCCCGATACTTGCGCACCCATTTCTTCTGCAAATACTTTATAGCGTAAGCGTTGCGCTTCTGCTATTTCTGCTGGGTTACGGGCTAGACTGATGCTTAAGCCTCTTTGTTGACTGCTTGGCTGTGCTGCTAGCTGTTGAACTGACTCATTATCAAACATAACATCTCTCCAATATTTTGAGAGATGTTATGTGCTTAATATGAATGAATCATGAAAATTAGATGACTAAATGATGACAGCCACAATGCAAGCACTAGATTAACGGCGCATATCTTTTAGTGACTAACACGTGAAGTGTCGGCATTTTCAACAATACGCACTCTGTCACCTGGGCTAAACTGCTCATCCGCTTCTTGCACAATCGCAATCAGAGCACCACCATCTAGCTTAACTGTAATTTCAAGACCATCTTTACGGGTAATGCCTTCTTCTGCCGCTGAGCCAGCAAGACCACCCACAACCGCGCCTATCACTGCAGCAATTGCGCTTCCTCGTCCGCCACCTACAGAGCTACCCGCAATGCCGCCAATTGCGCCGCCAGCAACTGTGCCGATTGGCGATTTTGTACCTTCTAGTTTAACCGTGCGTACACTTTCTACTACGCCAGTTTTAACAGTTTGCACTTTTCTAGCATCATCCCGCTTATATACACTACCCGAATTGGAGCTAGCGCATGCCGCGGTTAATATTGATAGCAAAACTATTGCAAACAACTTTGAGATTCGTGTCATTTTTTATTCCTTTAAATAATCTAACAATTGACAATTAAGTGAACCTTAATTATGTGTACCCAGTGTATTGAATTAATGCTGAGTTGAATCCAACTTCTCTGTTAAAACTGTCTTTTCAACTGAAACCTCAGCTATAAGTGCTTGCGCATAAATGTTTTCAATTTCTACACGGGATGGGCGATGATTTTGGCCACCACGGCTGGCAATTTTAATTGCGCCCATGGTAGAAGCTAATCTGCCGCAAGTTACCCAATCCCAGCCGTTGGCAATGCCATATAACAAACCAGCACGATAAGCATCTCCGCAACCAGTTGGGTCCACGACTTTATCTGCCTTAACGCATGGAATCTCAAAGCGTTGACCATCAGCATAAATATGCGAACCACTCGCGCCCAAAGTGACAATTAGTGCTTTTACCTTTTGCGCCAACGCGTCTAAACTTAACCCTGTTTTATCCTGTAAAACCTGCGCTTCATAGTCGTTTACTGCTAAATAAGTGGCCATCTCAATAAAATACAATAAATCTTCACCGTTAAACATCGGTAAACCTTGGCCAGGGTCAAACATAAAAGGAATGCCTGCCTCAAAACATTCTTTAGCATGCGCAAACATGCCATCACGGCCATCTGGCGCAATAATCGCCAAACTCACTTCCTTGGCGTGTTTCACACTATTTTGATGCGATTCCACCATGGCGCCTGGGTGAAAAGCGGTGATTTGATTATCATCAATATCGGTCGTAATAAAAGCTTGTGCAGTAAAGCTACCGTCAATTTGTTTAATGTGTGATGTGTTCAGTTTATTTTTATTGAGCCAACTGGTGTAATTGCCAAAATCCTCACCGACAGTTGCCATAATCAATGGCTTGCCCTCTAACAATTGCAAGTTATAGGCAATATTACCCGCAGTTCCGCCAAACTCACGGCGCATTTCTGGCACATAAAACGCAACGCTGAGCTTGTGAATTTTATCTGGCAGAATGTGATTTTTGAATTGATCTTGAAACACCATAATGGTGTCGAAAGCAAGTGAGCCACAAATAAGAGTATGCATAATAATGTCAATATTTTAAAACGACATTATCTTAGAGCAAGGCAGTGCTAGGCAAGTAATGTTTTGAGAGCCTGTTAAATGCGTTAGATTTTTGGCGTTAAGGCTGTTTGATTGCGCCATCGATTAAGATTTTAGCGGCCTTTTTCGCATATTTAATAGCACCTGAACCACGTTTCATTTGCTCTGCTTGGGCAGCACCTTCAAATAACAATGATAATTGCAATGCCAAACCATCAGCATCTTTGATATTCGCTTCGGTCGCCAATTTGCTAATAAATTGCCTAAATTCACGCGATTGCTGTGAAGATAATTTATGAATCGCGTTTTCTTCGTTGGGGAACTCAGCTGACGCTTTAATAAAACCAACGCCAATAAAGGCAGAAGAATTAACCCATTCTTCAATGTAGTCAAATAAATATTGGATTTTATCTGCAGGTTTTTTGGTGTTGGCATTGAGCTTTTCATCTAACCAAGCTTGAAAGTCTTGCTGACTTTTTTGCAGCACCTCAATAATCAACTGTTCTTTGGTGTTGAAATACTTGTACAAGGTCATTTTGGTTGTGCCAGCAACAGCCACAATGGTATCGACTCCAGTAGAATTAATGCCTCTAGTGTGGAATAAATCAGTGGCGACTACTAAAATTTTGTCTTTTAACACGCTCATAAAATCAGTATAGCATGAGATTAATGCTCTTTGTAAATAGACTGAAAGGTAATATCTTTGGCCACAATTTATTAGTAAGCTATTAATTAAAATAGAGAAATATAATGATTTTTCGGCTATTTTATACTGTTAAGTATATGCAGTAGCAGTCTGATAATTAATTAACTGAGTTAGCCATTAACATGGGCGTGTAATTACAGCGCACTTTCTGCAAAATCTCATGTACTAATTTTTGATCATGTATATTCGTTGAGATTTGCCCCGACACGATATTGTCAAAATACACTTTTCTATATGAGTCGGGCAGTTGTAATGCCTCAATTAGCTGGCAATTGCCTTTGCGCATTTGATTGATTTGGGCAATTAAAGCAGAGGTTTGTTCGGCGCTTGCAATCAAGCTCACATTGGATTCGGCGCTTACTGGCTCTACATAGGCGACTTGCGGCGCAATATTTGGGCTTGCTTGGTTAAATATAAATAAGCTGCACGCAACAACTAAAGCGCCCATACAGCTGGCAGCAATTGCGTAAGCTGAAGTTTTGCTAATGCGATACTCGGGGGTGGTTTGTGCAGCAATGAGGGCTTTGGCTGCGCTTTTTGCATGCATTAAGCTTGAACTGTGCGCGAACGGATCTTCAGATTCAGGGTTTATATTCAATTTTTCTTGGCTAGCGGCAATCGCCATAAAGTAGAGCTGGCTGGCTAACATTTCTGGCATTACTGCACCTGCCTTAGCGGCCTCTAATGTCAAGAAATCTTGTAATTTGTGATTAACGACTTGAGCATGACCAAATGATTGTTGGGTCAACTGTTCATGTATTACTGGCGCGTCTAGCCAATCTTCTAATATGTCAAAAAGGCTTAATAGTCGAGCGCTGGGTTTATTGCTGGATTTTTTTAGCATATAAATGAGCCAATCCGAGTTCAGCAAATTTGCATCTAAAATATTCATGAATAGCCTTGTAGATTCAATATTAAAATGGCTTTACAACAACTAAAATGACTACAGCAAATAGTATTAATACAGGCGCTTCATTAAACCAGCGATACCACACATGACTATGTGTGTTTTTGCCAGATTTAAAATCACGCATCAATTTGCCACAATAAACATGATAGCCAATTAAACCAGCGACCAACAGCAGTTTGGCATGCATCCAGCCACCACTAATGCCATAACCCAACCAAAGCCATAAACCAAATACCAAAGCCAGCACAGCCAGCGGTAGCATAAAGCGATACAACTTATGTTCCATTAAGCTCAGTCGCTCTTGCGTGGCTGTATCGATCACCATGGCGTGATTGACAAATAAACGCGGCAAATAAAATAAGCCTGCAAACCAACTGGTAACAAAAATAATGTGTAGCGCTTTAATCCACAACATTATTTGGCCAGCTCTGTATTCAGTAGTTGATGTAATTTAGCAAAATCTAATTCGCCAATGGTGCGTTGCAAGCGATTGCCATTTTTATCAAAAATAAAAGCAGTAGGCGTTAAGTTCACGCCACCAAACGCCTGTGTCATTTCAGAAAATCCATCATGCATCACAGGAAAAGGTAGCGACTTTTGGCGCGTGTAATTGAGTACTTGTGCTGGCGGGTCGTAGGGCATCGCCACAGAGATGATTTCAAAACCTTTAGATTTATAAGTGTTGTAAGTGTTAACTAAGTCAGGCATTTCTTTGATGCAACCTGGGCAATCTGTGGCCCAAAAATTGATTAACACTACTTTGCCTTTTAAATCAGCCATGTTGATTTTTTTGCCTTCAATAGTGGTGAATGTGATATCAGGTGCTTGTGATTTATTGCTGAGGCTTAAGCCCAAAAAAACCAATAAAGCCAAAAAGGCGATTGGGATGAGTAATTTTTTAACCGTTGACATAGCCATATTTTACCGCTTTTTAGTGAAATCTTAGAATGAAATGCTTAATAAAATACTGAATAAAATTAAGTGCAATAACCATAGAACGCATGCAGTTATTTGCTGGTCTACAGCATGTTATAATCTTCTATTGAATTCAGTTTAAATTTTAAAGCTTAAATGAACGCACCCATACCCGCCAAAATTTTACAAACCGAGCCAGCGCCAGCTGCTACACGTTTGCGTGAAATTCCTTATAACTACACCTCTTTTTCAGACCGCGAAATTGTCATTCGGTTTTTAGGTGAAGAAATTTGGGCTGTTTTAAATGAGTTACGTGGCGAGCGCAAAACTGGTCGCAGCGCACGTATGTTATTTGAAGTGCTGGGCGATTTATGGGTAGTTAGCCGCAATCCATACCTGCAAGACGATTTACTAGACAATCCAAAACGTCGCAAAGCCTTGATTGATGCGCTTTATCACCGTATTGCTGCCATAAATGAGCGCAGTGCGGGCAATGATAAAGTGGTTAAGCTGGTGGTTGCTGCAAAAAAAGCCGTAGAAAAATTTGCCGAAGATTTTCGCCAAACCTATGATTTGCGCAAGAAAGCCTTGAGCAAATATAGCAAAATCACGCGTAAAGATAATATTCAGTTTGATGGTTTAGCCCGCGTTTCTCATGTCACCGATGCTACCGACTGGCGCGTGGAATATCCGTTTGTGGTGCTCAACCCTGATACGGAAATCGAAATCGCCGCTTTGGTTAAAGCCAGTATTGAGCTGGGCTTAACAGTGATTCCACGCGGAGGCGGAACTGGCTACACAGGTGGTGCAATCCCGCTTACGCCACTATCTGTGGTGATTAATACTGAAAAATTAGACCGTCATACAGGCGTGCAAATGCGCACATTGCCGGGTGTAGCAAGGCAGGTCGCTACTATCGAATGCGGAGCAGGCGTTGTGACGCGTCGCGCGATGGAAGCAGCGACGGAAGCAGGTCTTGAATTTGCTTGTGACCCCACATCGGCAGATGCGAGTTGTATTGGTGGCAATGTGGCCATGAATGCAGGCGGAAAAAAAGCCGTGCTTTGGGGCACTGCGCTAGATAACTTGGCTTCATACCGCATGGTAACGCCAGACGCAACTTGGATTGAAGTCGAGCGTTTGGATCATAACCTAGGCAAAATTCACGATATAGCCATGGCGCGCTTCAAAATCAGCCGTTTTGATATTGATATGAAAACGCAGCTTGGTGAGCCTGAGATTATCAGCATACCTGGCCCTAGCTTTAGAAAAGTTGGTTTAGGTAAAGACGTAACTGACAAGTTCTTAAGCGGTTTGCCTGGCATTCAAAAAGAGGGTTGCGATGGCTTGATTACCAGCGCTACCTTTATTCTGCACCGCATGCCTAAATATGTGCGCACCATTGCCTTGGAATTTTTTGGCAATGTATCACACGCGGTACCTGCGATTGTTGAGATTAAAGATTATTTGGATGCGACTGCCAAAGGCTTAAGTAATGGTGCAGGGCCAGCGGTAATTATGGCTGGCTTAGAGCATATGGATGAGCGTTATATAAAGGCGGTTGGCTATGCCACCAAAGCGGCCAGACAGCAGCGCCCTAAGATGGTATTGATTGCAGATATTGCCTCTGATGATGAGAATGCCGTAGGTGAAGTGGCATCTGCCATGGTGCGTATATGTAACGCCAAAAATGGTGAAGGCTTTATTGCGGTTTCAGGCGAAGCACGCAAAAAATTCTGGCTAGATCGCGCGCGTACAGCTGCCATCGCCAAGCATACCAATGCCTTTAAAATCAATGAAGACGTTGTGATTCCATTGCCTAAATTGGGTGATTATTCTGATGGTATTGAGCGCATTAATATTGAGCTTTCAATTGATAATAAGCTCAAACTAGTAGATGCCTTAGAGGCGTTTATGCAGACCGAGTTGCCGCTGCAAGCTGACGAAGATGGCAATGCCGATGCGGAAATGGTGCATTCTAAGCAATTGATTGCCTTGCAATTATTACGTGATTTGCGTGCCAAATGGCGCTTAATTTTAAATACGCTAGATGAGCCAGTGAGCGTATTAGGCGAGTTAGGCAAGCCGCATACGCAATACGAAAATGTCTTCCGTGCGGTGCAATCTTACGATTTGCGCATCTCTTGGAAGCGCGAACTGAAACGCCCGATGGCGGAGATTTTTGCTGGCCGTGAATACCAAAAAATCTTGACCCGCTTGGATGAAATCCACAAAGCTGTGCTGAAAAGCCGCGTCTTTATTGCCTTGCATATGCATGCGGGTGACGGTAACGTGCACACCAATATCCCTGTTAACTCAGATGATTACGGCATGATGAAACAGGCACACGAGGCGGTGGATCGCGTGATGGCGCTGGCTAAAGGCCTAAACGGTGTGATTTCAGGTGAGCATGGTATTGGTATCACCAAAATGGAATACCTAGACAAAGCCACTATTGATAACTTTACCGCGTACAAAAATAAAGTAGACCCAAATGGGCACTTTAATAAAGGTAAATTATTAGCTGGTTCTGGCCTTGAGAATGCCTATACGCCAAGCTTTGGATTACTAGAGCAAGAATCTATCATCATGGAGCAATCAGCCATTGGCGAGATTGCAGATGATATAAGTGATTGTTTGCGTTGCGGAAAGTGCAAGCCTGTGTGTACAACGCATGTGCCGCGCGCCAATTTGCTATATAGCCCGCGCAACAAAATTTTAGGTACGTCATTATTGATTGAAGCGTTTTTGTATGAAGAGCAAACGCGGCGCGGTATCTCACTCAAGCATTTTGATGAGTTCAATGATGTGGCCGACCATTGTACGGTTTGCCATAAATGCTTGAATCCATGCCCTGTGGATATCGATTTTGGTGATGTTTCTATCAAAATGCGTAACTTTTTGCGAGAACAAGGTAAAAAGCAATTTAACCCAGGCACCTCTTTGGGTATGCTTTTTTTAAATGCAAAAGATCCCGCTACCGTTAAATTTTTACGAACCACTGTGATTGGTTGGGGCTACAAGGCGCAAAATATCGCGCATATGCTGGCGAAAAAATTTGGCCTGCTAAAGGATAAAATTCGCCCGCCTGCCACCGTTGGCAAGCCAGAAATCAAGGCGCAGGTGATTCACTTTATCAACAGGCCAATGCCTAGAAAAATGCAGTCTAAAACTTCACGCGCCATGCTGGGTGTAGAAGATAACAGCATGATCCCAGTGATTCGCAATCCGCAAAAAGTCACAGAAGATTCTGAGGCCGTGTTTTACTTCCCTGGCTGTGGCTCTGAGCGTTTGTTCTCAAACGTGGGTTTAGCTACGCAAGCGATGTTATATGAAGTGGGTGCCATTACCGTATTGCCACCTGGTTACTTGTGTTGCGGCTATCCGCAGACATCGGCGGGTAATCACGACAAAGGCCAAGAAATCACGGCTGAAAATCGCGTGTTATTCCATCGTGTCGCTAATACCTTGAATTACTTGGATATTAAAACGGTGATTGTGTCTTGCGGTACCTGTATGGATCAGCTGCAAAAATATGAATTTGAGAAGATATTCCCAGGTTGCAGGTTGCTAGATATTCACGAATATCTGATGGAAAAAGACATGCGTTTGCAAACGGTGACGGGTACCCGCTATATGTACCATGACCCATGCCACACGCCAATGAAAACCTATAAACCGTTAGAAGTGACCAATAAGCTAATGGGGCAGGAAGTGCAATTGAACGACCGTTGCTGCGGCGAAAGCGGTACCTTCGCGGCTGCGCGCCCTGATATTGCCACGCAAGTTAAATTCCGTAAGCAAGAAGAGCTGGAAAAAGGTATGAACAAAATGGGCTTAACAGTTGGAAAGCCTGAAGAACAAGTGAAGATTTTGACCAGCTGCCCAAGCTGCCTGCAAGGTCTTGCCCGTTACGGCGATGATACAGGTATTGAGGCAGATTATATTGTGGTTGAAATGGCTAAACATATTCTGGGCGATAACTGGATGGAGGAATATGTGGAACGGGTGAATAACGGTGGGATTGAGAAAGTTTTGCTTTAGGGTTTTTGTTTGCTCTGTGATTGGGGAGTGAAATTTTTAAACTGACAAAGCAATTTTAGGCTATTTTACGCATGATTTGCTAAGTCAGAAATTCTAATAATTAGCGTGTTCTAGTGACACATCTATACGAACGTAAGCATTAATTTTTAAGTAATATAGGCATAATACTTCGCTCACTCGAGACAAATTTATGAAAAGTTGTGTCTATAAGCTTTTATACTTAATATGTTTTTTGCTGACAAATTTTGCGCACTCTGCAACGTTAGTCGGTTGGTCTAGCATGGGTCTCAATACCTACACAGCGGGTCCGTTCAGCCAACATTTGGCTTCTGGCACATGGGCGCCCCCAAGTTCGCAAATTATCGGTGGGTTTTCTGCGGCAGAAAAAGCTGCTGATGGCAGCTATATCTATCTGATTGACACAGGTTTCGGGCCGAAATCTGCCTCTTACAGTTCATTATTAGGGCTATATAATTTAAAAATTGACTTCAATGACTTACAAGGCAACGATAAAAATACCAAGGTTTCAAAGCTGATCCGATTTAACGACATTGACAATAAATTAAACTTCCCCAAGCAGGCTGATTTTGAATTTTATGGTAACAATCCAAAAAATAATCCAGTCGATTCAATTATTAAAAAAGGCAAATTATTAACCGGCGGCGATATAGATCCTGAGTCTTTTCGTGTCGATTATAAAGGTAACATTTGGGTTGGCGAGGAGTTCGGTCCTTTTTTGATTAAGTTTGATCAAACAGGCAAAGTTCTTAGGCAACAGATTTCCATTCCAAATATAACTTCCCCTGAAAACCCATTATTGAAAGCTGGGGATATTCCGACCATCAAAACCACAGCGGGTTTAGAAGGAATGGCGATTAATCCGCAAGGTAATAAGCTGTATCCGATGTTAGAAAAGCCTGTTATCGGCGATGCAGAAAAAACACTCAGAATTTACACGTTTGATGTTGATACCGAACAATTTGAAGAGGGCTATTTTTTATATCAATTAGATGGAAATGCAACCGAAATCAGGGAGTTAGTCGCGATTAACGACACGGAATTTTTAACGATAGAGCAAAATGAGAGTTGGGGAGATGCATCCACACAAGTCAAAAAAGTATATTGGCTTTCAATTGCTGGTGTTGAAAAAAATGGCTATGTAAAAAAGAGGCAACTAGTTGATTTAATGGATATTTCTGATCCGGTTGATTTAGATCGAGATGGAAAAACGACTTTTGCATTTTCCAAATTAACAATCGAGTCAATTGTGATTGTAGATAAAGATACGTTGTTGATTACAAACGATAATAATTTTGGTGAAAGAACAGAATTTATCAAGGTACGTTTGAATGAGTCTTTAAATTTACAACACTTTAGTAGTCCTAAATTAGATACAAATGAATGGGAGTCGCGTGATAGAAACTACTATGCATGGCAAGGTTATCACACCTATAAGCTAGAATGGGTTAATTTAGCGGCGACATTATTGATTTTAATATTTGTGACAATGATTGCAGCCAGTAAAATACGTTCAAAAGCTGATGGTGCATATCACTGGACGATACTCTCTATAATCATATTAGCTTTCTTTTTGTATAACTATCTAAGCTTGTACTTTTACGCGACCCAGTCTTTTCGAGATTTATTTATTGATTCAGGTCTGTATCAAAATAGAGGGCCATTGCAACGTTCTATTGTGATGGCAGTTGCTGTAGCAACTTTAATGCTACTTTTTAGTTTAATTTTTTATTTTAAAAATAAACACACAAAATATACGATGGCCGTTATCTGCATTATGTTGGGCCTTAAAGGAACTCAGTTTGTGTCGTATCATCGCATAGATAATATAACAGAGTATTTAATAGGTATTGGACGAGTATTTGATTGGTTAGAGTCTATTTTTATTCTAGTACTGTTTTTCGCAGTTCTTCATGATCGAAATGCTAACAGGTAAAAAAGTCAAGAAAGTGTTCTGATGCAATGGTTTCAGAAGTTTTAAAGGTTTATGTAGGTGATCCAACAGCAGTTGGTTGGTTTACTGTGTTCGTTTATCTTGTAGCGACGTATAGATGTATAGTTAAAGCATCTTTATCCAAAAAATTCGGTGGTAATTATCATTTCTGGCTTTATTTGGGCGCT
>FSSH01000252.1_pt1 | contig 131002 bp, 124 predicted proteins | sample 1166101 | NCBI WGS metagenome assembly FSSH01 (sample SAMEA32972668, study PRJEB13176) | freshwater metagenome | biome: Drinking water system; feature: Biomass in drinking water that filtered by 0.45 um membrane; material: drinking water | place: USA | collected 2012-12-20 | depth 0 m | reverse complement strand
TGAACTACGATCGCCACGAAGACCGCGGCCCTAGCGGGCGAATGGCGGCAGCGTCAAGACCATCAAAACTGCCCTTCCACCGAAAGCGCATATCCAGCGCCGCTTTGTTGGAAGCCGACAAGCGACAGCTTTTGCGCCACTGACGGATCGGGCGACTGAATGGCGAGCGTGGCACGATACCGGCCATTGCCCGAAATCCGCAGCGTTACTGTCTCGGTCCCCGCCTGGCTAACAAGTGGCACCAGCAGCGCCCCGCCCAGGCAGCGCACGGCACCGCTCATCCCTTGCGTGAGGGGAATACCCGCAACCGCCCCGCTCAATTGTGCCTTGATGCGCCCTTCAGCGGCCGCGCAGTCGCCATTATCAAACCGGACGCTGACATCATCCAGATCGATCCGGGTGATGGGCAGCGGGGCGAACACCGCGCCACTCGGCACCGACGCCGTCATGCCATCGATCCCAAAACTATGTCGGCTGGTGCTGATTGCCCCCCTCAGCGGCGCGGGATTGCCAGGTCCGGGGCTGATGGCCCCGATGCTGGCCAGATCGAGCCGAACCCGTCCCAACAACAACTGCCATGGGGACAGCCGGGCGCGGATGTCCCCCAGATCGAGATCGCCAACATGCGCTTCAGTCAACCGGGCGAACCAAACCGGGCCGCTCACGGCGCGTGCCGACAGTCCGGCATCGCCCAGCCCGACGAGCGACAGCACGAGCCGCATCGGCATCAGCACGATCATCGCCACCACGAACATCGCGCTAAACAGGACGGCAGGGCGCGTATCGAGCCGAATTTTCATTACAAACCCTGTAGTTTCAGCACCAGCGTCGCCGATATTGTTTGATCAGCATTGTCAGTGGTCGTCATGCTGTCGACCAATATCCCATTGCTTTCCAGATCCGCCACCCAGGCGAAGAACGCCGCCGGGCGCGCGGTGGGGATGGCAATTTGGATGCCATTGTCCGATGCGGGTGTCACGGATGACAAGGCGAAACCGGCATTGGCAGCGCGCTCGCGGACCACGCTTTCAAGCGGCGCCGCGATCGGCGCCGGGCGCTGACGCTGCAATGCGCGCACGTCGCGAAGCTGGGCTTCGGTCTCGGCCAGCCGGCGGACGGCGCTGCTGTAGCGTGCCTTGGCATCGGACAGCCCGTCCCCAACCGGCCGCACCAGCCCGAACCAGAATAAGGTAATGATCGCCAAAGCGACCGCGACCAGCACAAGGCGCTTTTCGCGCAACGATAGCGCGCCGAACCAGCGCTGAATTGCCGTCGTCATTTCGGTTTCACCGTGATGCGGCCGCTCAGCCGGTTGCCGCTTTGCTCAAATGTGCTCGGTTCAGCACCGAAGCCCTGCGCGCGGATATGGCTGATCACATCCAGCAGCTGACCCTGATTTTGGGCAACCAATGTCATGTCCAATTGCCCTTTTTGATCAAATGCCAGCCCCCGCAACTCCGTGCCTGGTACAGCCCTGATCGCGTCGAACACCGTCGCTGCTGTGGTGCTGAACCCCATCCCGGCACCCCGCATCCGTACAAGACGAGCATCAAGCTGCTGCGCGGCATTATTCACCGTCTCCCCGCGCGCGAGACCCTGACGCGCAAGAAGATCGGTCCGCCGCTCAATCGCATCTGCGGCAAACCCATATTGCATGATCTGCGTCAGGCTGATGAACAGGCTGATCGTCAGAATGGCGACGGTGATCCAGCCGAGCCGACGGATCAGCCGCCAGTTGATGTCCACGCGCCGTCGCTTGGTGAACAGCCCCTGGCGCAGGTCCAGCGGTGGCGCCGCAACCGCCGCTACGATTGCCGCCTCAATCGCTTCGCGCGCCATCATGACGGGCGCAACGCCGCCCGTCATCAAGGGGGTCAGCTGCTGATCATCGGCAAAGCCCGCACTTGCGCCGCGCAACACCGCGTCACCGCCAAAATCCGCGCGGAGATACCCTTCGGCAGGGCGCGGTAACAGCATCGGCGCAGGGATCATCGCATCGGGATCAAGCCCGGCCTTGGCCAGCGAGACGAGCCAGTGCTGCATTTGCGCAGTCGATACGACCCCGATCGGGCGATCCGTTTCACCCGCCTCGCGCCCCACCGCGACATGCAATTCACCAATCGGGGCGGCACTCGCATCGGCAACCAGCACGCGCGCGGCGGCGACTGACTGGGCGGCCGATCGATCGGGCAGTGCAGCCCAATGCAAGGTTACATCTTCGGCGGGCACGATCACAAATGCCGGGCTGTCATCCGCCGCCGGCAGCCCCTCACCGCGCGCGGCGATGACGCCATTGCCAACCCGCAGCCAACGATAATTCTCTTCGCTCGTGCTGGGCAGGAAGACAACATTGGTGCTCATGCCGGATCACCCCAGGCACGCGCCACCAGCCGGGCCGGCCGGGTTGTCGCGTCGATGAGCGCAGTCTGGGTCAATTCGGTCCCCCCCAATTCAACATCAATATGCAGCGCAAACCATTTGGTGGTGATTGCCGTTTGCGCTTCTTGTTCAGGGAAAGGAGTCACCCCCTTCAACGCCGCCACCTTCCAGAACGCAACGGTGCTCGTATAGCCCTGTGGCGGACGATCAAGCAGCATTGCGCGCGCCGCTTCCACCGACAGCCGATCAGGGGCGAGCATGGCGAACAGGGGTGCCTGTTCCGGCAACAGCGTGTTGACATTGATTCGGGACTGTTCGGCGACGGGCTGCGCACAAACCCATGGCCTCAGCTTGGCATAGATTTGGGGCGTAACGCCTGCGATCGCCCGCAACTCACTAATGTCGCCAATCAGCGTATTGGCCGTGGTATAGCCGATCTTGCCGCCGCTATATTGGCCGTCTTCAGCGCCATTGGGCAGCGGGGTTGAATCGCTGTCGATCCAGTCGGCAGTCGCCGCCGCAATGCCGCCGCCGGTCTGTTCGGGAATGCCGATGATCTGCATCAACCGCGTGAATTGTGCGATCGCTCCTATCCGCGGGGTGTAGCTATTGGGTCCATTTTCTACCACCAGACCATTTAGGTTGAAGCAATTGCCGCCATCGGTGACGATCGCCGTCGCCATGCCGCCCGGCACCGGCAGCCGGAAGGGTTGGCCGCTCCAGCCACCAACCAGCGTCACGCGGGCCGCATCCCGGCCTAGCAGAGTGTCAATCCGCGTCACTGCCAGCGTTTCGGCGGCCATTGCATAGCCACGCGCCTGATCGATCGCGATCAAATTGGCAGCGAGCCTGGTCGACAGGCGCAGTTTTTCAAGCGCCGTTGCCGCCAGTACGGCGATCACAGCCACCAGCAACAGCACCGTTAACAAGGCCGCTCCGCGCTCTTGCCGAGGGATTTTGCGCTTAGCCGGGGCCATTGATGCCCCCTTTTGGTGCTGGCTTGTTATAGCCAGTGCCGACCAGATAGACGCTGCGAAACCGCGTCCCATCCGATCGCGTAACCAGCATTTCCATTGCTTCGGGCAAGGTCATGCCTGGCTCTGCCGTCCAGCGATCACTCCAGGCTCCACCGATGCGGTAGCGGAGCCCGACCGACGCCACCGATCCCAGCAATGTTGCAGGCGGTAGCGGCGCCGCGCCATCGAGCATCGGATATGCGACGCGCAGCAATGTATTGTTCTCGACGCGATATTCGACCTTTTGCAGGCCAGCGCGGGGCGCATCGTCCAGATTGGTCCAGCCGTTCCGCACCAGTTGGAGCATTGGTGTACCGGCCGAACCGCTGCCGCCTTGGAAAGCGGGAATGGCAATGCCGCCCTCATCACGGGTTTGGCGGGGTGATGCCTGGGCAAGATCAGCGGACAGCGCTGACGACAGTCGGCCGATCGCGGCAATATCGTCGAGTTTCGCTGCCGTCGCGCCCTGCGCGCGGACGCTAAACGACAACAGCGCCACCCCGGCCGCCGCCAGCAACCCAAAGATCAGCAGCGCGATCATCATTTCGATCAGCGTAAAGCCGTGTTCGGCGGAACGCTTTACAGAACGAGAGCCATTTCCGGTGTTAAGACGGATCATTGAGCCTGCCCCCCGGGCAGCGGTGCCGAGCGCGCGACGACGGGCGGGTTCGGTGGCCTGACCATCGTCAAATGGCCGAGCACCGTGCCTGTCGCATCGCTAACGCTGACGTCGATGCGGATCACCCCCTGGTCACCAATCGATGTCGCTACGCGCCGCCAGGACCATTGCCGCCCGCCATTATGCTCAATACCGCGGCTCTCCCCGGTCACCGGCGGTTGCGCATCGGTGAGTGTTTCAACGGCAACATTATGCGCGACCATCTGCGCCAACATCGTCGAATCGAGCGTCGCCGCGCTGCGGATTGTCGCGCCCTCAAGCCGGATCAGCGCCAACGCGGCCAGGCTGAACACCGCCAACGCAACCATCATTTCGATTAACGTGAAGCCGTGTTCGGCGGAACGATCCAAGGGCGTGAAGCCGTGTTCGGCAGACCGACCCCGCAGGCCACCAATGGGCGCGCGCCTAGCCACCGATCGTCACCGTACCGTCTGCGCCGAACCGTATTGTCACGCTCGCGTCGCCGCCGCGTCGCAACTGCACATCGAAAGGAGCATTGGCGAGGCCGGTCGAATCGAAGATCACCCGGTCTCGGCCTTCACTGCTGGCAATGACCGGGCGAACATCGTCTGCCCACCGCGCTACCCGCAACGGCTTCTCGCTAATTGGCTGCCACGCTCCATTGGCACGGCGATCAAATCCATAGCCCTCGCGCGATACCCAGACACTGACCGATCGCCCCTCGACAATCGCGCTGTCATGCGCAGCATGCGCGCGCGCAGCGAAGCGCTCGGCATCGTCCAACAGCCGGCCACGCGGATCGGGGATGACAAGCACCACCGCCGCCGATGCGAGCGCGATGATCGTGACGACGACCATCAGCTCGATCAGCGTGAAGCCGCGTTCGGCGGCACGGGCCATGGCTGCAGCCCGCCGCGCCGTCAGCCCGGCCTTATTGCCAGCTGCCAATATCGGCATCGACCCCCTCGCCGCCTTCCTTACCGTCTGCGCCAAGCGTCCAGATGTCGATCGCCCCGTGCGCACCGGGCGAGGCAAAGAGATAATCCCGGCCCCAGGGATCCTTGGGTAGTTTCTTGATGTAACCGCCCTTTTGGTAGCGCGTTGGATCAGTGAGCGACGGCGGTGGGCTGATCAGCGCATTCAGGCCATCCGATGTGGCAGGATAGCTAATGTTCTGCAGCTTGTAGAGTTCAAGCGCATCTTCGATCGTCGCGATATCGGCCCTGGCCTTTTCCGATCGCGCGCGGTCCCCGCTGGGCAGCACATTCAGCGCCACGATGGTCGCGAGCAGGCCCAGGATCACGATCACGACCATCAGTTCCACCAGCGTAAAGCCGTTTTCGCGACGGCGCTGTTTCAGTTTTCGTCGTTCGGTACGCATCATCACCCTCATTGGCCTGCCAGTGTATTGAGCTGCAAAATCGGCAGCAGAATCGATAGCACGATGGTCGCAACAATACCGCCCATCACAACGATAATCAGCGGTTCGAGCAGCGACAAAGCGGTCGCTGTGAAGCGATCAAATTCGCGCTCAAGATAATCCGCCGCGCGTTCCAGCATTTCGTCAAGCCGCCCGGCTGCCTCGCCGCTCGCGGCCAGATAGGTCAACAGCGGTGGAAATACCCCCGCCCGCCGCATCGCCGCCGACAGGCTGCCACCGCCACGGATTGATTCAACAATTTCATCGGATGCCAGCCGCAGCCGACGGTTATGAATCGTTCCCGCCGTCAGCGCGAGTCCGTCAAGCAAGGGCAAGCGGCTGGCAACCATCGTCGATAGCGTCCGCGCCATCCGCGCGGCGTGAAGATCGCGCAGCAACCTGCCAATCAGCGGCAACCGCAACAGCCAGCTATCAAAAGCAAGTCGGATCGGCGGTTCGCGCAGCGCCTGTATAAAGCCCCCCGTCAGTACGACGGCGCCGAGCACCAACGCCCACCACCAATTGACCAGAAAGCCCGAAATCCAGATCACAATCCGGGTGAGCATCGGCAATTGCTGGCCGACGGTATCGAATTGCTCGACGACCTGCGGCACCACGAACACCATCAGCGCGGTCACCACCGCCATCGCCACGACCGCAAGCACGGCAGGATAGGCCATGGTCGTGATCATCTTGCCGCGAATTTCGGCCTGACGCTCTAGCAGGATCGCCAACCGATCGAGAATCGTCGGCAGCGACCCCGAATTTTCACCCGCCGACACCATGGCGCAATAAAGCGCCGGAAAGCTTTTGGGTTCGCGCGCCATCGCTTCGGCGAGCCGCCGCCCTTCAATCACCCCCATATGCACAGCGCTGATGATCTCGCGGACCTGTTCCTGCTCGGTCTGGCGGACGATCGTGCGCAGCGATTCCTCGAGCGGACTGACCCGGTTGAGTGTCGCCAGCTGGCGCGTAAACAGCGTCAAATGCTTGGTCGACATCCGCCGGCCGCGCAGTTGCTGGAGCAATGGCTTGGCCTTTGGTGCCTTGGTCGCGGCAGAGCCTGGATCGATCCGCACGACATAGAGTTTGCGGGCGTCGAGCGCCTCACGGGCATGATCGATCGATTCGGCCGAAATCGCGCCGCGCTTTTCGCGACCGGCCGTGTCGATCACCAGATAGTCGAAATCAGGCATCGGCCATTTCGCTGCGGGAAATACGGACCGCTTCTTCGGGTGTCGTCAGCCCATCGCGGACAAGCTGACGCGCCGCAGCACCCAGATTGGGCGCATGCAGAAAGGCGTGGCGCGCGATGATCGATTCGTCGCCGCCGTCATTGATCAACCGGCGAATGGTGTCGTCGATCCGGATCGCCTCGAACACGCCGATCCGGCCCTTGAAGCCACTGCCGCTGCAGTCGTCGCAGCCCACCGCCTCATAGACGATCGCGCCGGGATCAAAGCCGAGTAGCGACGACACCGATCCTTGCGCCTGAACCGGCTTGCGGCAGCTTTGGCAAAGGCGGCGGACCAGCCGTTGCGCGATCACCGCCCGCAACGTGGAAGCGAGCAGGAACGGCTCGATCTTCATGTCGCGCATTCGCGTAATCGCGCCGACGGCGTCGTTGGTGTGGACGGTCGACAGAACAAGATGCCCGGTGAGTGATGCCTGCACAGCGATTTCGGCGGTCTCGCGATCACGAATTTCGCCAACCATCACGACATCCGGATCCTGACGCAGGATTGCGCGCAAGCCCGCCGCAAAGGTCAGCCCCACTTTGGGGTTCACCTGGGTCTGTCCAACCCCGTCCATTGCATATTCGATTGGGTCTTCGACCGTCAGGACGTTGCTGCTGCCATCATTGAGCAGGCGGAGCGCGGCATAAAGCGTCGTCGTCTTGCCCGATCCCGTCGGCCCGGTGACAAGCACGATACCGTTAGGCTCGCTGATCGCGCTGCGCAGCACGGCGTTGATCGCCGGCGCCATGCCGAGCACGTCAAGATCGATTCCGGCATTGTCCTTGTCCAGGATACGCAGCACCACGCGTTCGCCCGCCCGGCTTGGCAGTGTCGAGACGCGCACGTCCAGCAATTTGCCGCCCAGTGACAAGCCCATCCGGCCATCCTGCGGCACGCGTCGTTCAGCGATATCCAGCCGCGCCATCACCTTCACGCGGCTGACAACCACTGGTGCGACATGTGGCGGCATCCGCAGGGTTTCGCGCAGCACGCCATCGATCCGCATCCGGACGACAAGCCCGGTTTCATAGGGTTCGATATGGATATCCGACACGCCATTGCGCGCGGCATCGGCGATAATGCCATTGATCAGCCGGATCGCTGGGGCATCATCGGCCGTATCGAGCAAATCTTCGGCGGTCGGGAGGTTCCCCGCCAGCATATCGAGTTCATCGCCCAGTCCCAGCGAGCCAGCGGCAGCGGCCGCCGCCTGCCCGTCCATTGCGTAGCGCGACGACAATAGCCGGTCGAAATCTTCGGCGCTGGTAAAGCTCACATCGAACGGGCGCGCGAGATGGCGGCGGAGTTCGAGCAAGACCTTGGGATCGCTGCCCTCGCGCATCGCCACCGCGAAATGGCCCGGCTCAACCGAATCGAGCACGACGCCAAAACGGCGGGCAAACCCATAGGGGATGCCAATGATCGCCGCCGGCAAATCGCCCGGTTCAGGCAATGCCATGACCGATGGCTCTACGAAATCGTCGCTGGAACCGGAATATTCGCTCATTTCGGCTTCCCTTGCACGCGAAGGTCCTGGCTCGAACTCGGCATGGCCGGCAAGGCAATACGCGGATCCTCGATGCTGCCCGGTGCAGGAGACCGCGGCAGCGGGGGCTCCGCGCCCATATAATCGCGCACCAACTGATCAATGGTCGGTTCACTACCCGGATATTGCAGCCCTTGCTGGAGCCGCAAATAGCCATAACGTTGTTCGGTGGCGCGGCGCGTATCCTCTGCATTGCGGATGATCGTGGGGCGAATGAAGATCGTCAAATTGGTCTTGGTCCGCTGCTTCGCCCGCGACCGGAACAGCTGACCGAGTCCCGGAATGTCGCCCAGCAGCGGAATTTTCTCAATCGTCCGGCGCTCATCGTCCGACAACAGCCCGCCAATCACCGCGATTTGGCCGTCATCCACCGTCAGCGTCGTTTCGACTTCGCGCTTGTTCAGAACAAGATCGCTATTGTCGTTCGAAACCGGACCGGAGACCGAGCTGACCTGCTGGCGCAGGAACAGCTTGATCGTGCCGCTGGAATTGATCTGCGGGCGAACCTCAAGCTCGATACCCACATTTTGGCGCTGCACGGTCCGGAACGCATTGTCGAAATTCTGGCTGAGCGCCTGACCGGTGGTGACCGGGATTTCCTGGCCGACCAACAGGCGTGCCGGCAGGTTATCCAGCGTGGTCACGCTGGGCGACTGCAGCAGATTAGACGTTGAATCGCTTTTAACGGCATTGATGATGCCGGCGAACACGCCGTTTCTGCCGATCGTGGTGCCAAAGCCGCCCAGGCCACCCGATGCGCCCAGGATCGAGCTGATGGCCGATTGCGCCAGCGAATCGCTGATCGCGCTGTTGGTCGCTGTGGTTGTTGTGTTGCCATTGATCGTTGTGGTCGATGTGTTGAGCTGGCGCGAACCGATGGCCCCGGCAACGGTGAGGAGATTGGGCGCCGTGTTCGAAAAGCTGCTCGACACGATCGGCAAGCTGCCATCAAGGCTGCCGAGCAGCAATTGGACGCCAAGCCGATTGGCGGTGGCATCGGAAACCTCGGCGATGATCGCCTCGATCAGCACCTGTTCCCGTCTCGTGTCGAGTTGGCGGATCACCTCTGCCAGTTGCCGTTGCACTTCGGCAGGGGCAGCAATCACGATCGCATTGGCACCAGCAAAGCGGGTGACAACTGCGGCCGTCCGGCCACCATCGCCAACCACCGCCGGCTGGCTGGTGGCGCCGCCGCCGCTCTGCGATACCGGCGCGCTATTCTGCTGCGGCGCCACGATACTGCGCGCGTTGCTGCCATTACTGCCGTTGATGCTGACGCTCGATTGCGAAAGCTGGACCTGCTGCGGCGCCTCGGTGGGCTGCTGGCCGACCAGTTGCTGGAGCACCGGCAAAAGCTGTCCTGCGTCGGCATTCTGCAAGAACACTACCTTGATCTCGGTGCTCAGCGAGGCGCGCTTGTCGAGATCCTGGGCGACTTCGGCCAGGCGGGCAACGGTGGGTGCGTCGCCGCGAATGGCGACGGCATTTGAACTGTTCACCGGCACCACCGAAACGGTCTGCCCGCCCTGTGCTGCCGCGGGCACAAGCGCTTGCAATGCAGTCGCGATCTCACGAGCGCCAGCATTTTTGAGGGCAACGACCTTGGTCGATGACCCATCCGTATCGATCCGGCGGATCACTTCGCGAATGCGGCGAACATTGTCGCCAAAATCGACCACAACGATCGCATTGCCCCCGCGATTCGCCGTCACTGATCCTTGCGGGCTAATCAATGGCCGCACCGTATCGACGGCAGAGGCCGCATCGATCGATCGTAGCCGAAAGATATCCGTGACAAAGCTGTTGCGCGATGCCGTTGCTGAATTGCCCACCCGGCTGGGCTGTGATGACGCATTATCGATCGGCTGGACCCGAAATGCGCCGCCTGCTGCCGGCACTGCGACCAGCCCATTGGCCCGAAGCGTCGATAGGAAAAGCTCAAGATATTCAGACCGGCTGAGCGCATGATCGGTGACAACCGTTACCTTGCCCTGCACTCGGCTGTCGATGATGAAGCTTCGGCCGGTAACTTTGGCAGCATCAGCGATAAAGGCGCGGATATCGGCATCGCGCACGTTGAGCGTGGTCTGGGCAACAACTGGCCCAGCGATCACCAGCGCGATTGCGGCGGAGAGCAGCAGCCGCTTCATTGGCCAGCCAGCGTAATGGCGAGGGGCAATTGCTCGGCTCCTCGCTCAACCATCACCGAAAGGTTGCCACCCTTGGCAAACTGCCCGGCCAGCTGCTCCAAATCGCCCTGGCCGCGGATTGGCCGGCCTCCCAATTGCGTCACGATATCCCCCTCTTTGAATCCTGCCTGACGGAAAATTTCGCCAGACCCTTGCGGGCGCACTACCAACCCAGTGATTTTGCCGCCATCAATTCGCGGGATGAAACCAACTTCGGCCCGCAGCCGTCCCAGCGTTAGCGACGAGCTGCCCGGTTGCGGTGGCAGTGTTGAAGTAAGCGCGTCACTCTGCCCGCTGACTGAAGGAACGGTGGCCGACACACTTCCCGCTGATTGATCAAGGAACAGGTCTTCATCCACCCCGCCCCGCGTCAATGTTACATGGTCAAATGCCACTGATTTCAGCGTGACGCCCGGCATAATCTCTGTGCCCACTGAATAGCTGGTCTGCTCACCGTCCGCCGACGCGATGATGGCGGAGCCTTTGCCCGTCGCCTCATCCATTCGGGTACCGAATAGGACCAGCGACAGCGGCGTCACGACCGCCACTTGTGACCCAGGCGCAGTGGCTTCAAGGCGGAAAAACGCATCAAAGCTACGAAGCACCTCGCCCGCATTGGCACCAGACCCTGGTGTCGCAACCCGCCAGCTCCCCAAAGGGCTAACCGGGGTCACCACCGTCCAGACCAATCGCGCGCCTTGAATGGCGAGGGCACAGAGCAAAACCAGCTCGATCGCCGAATAGACATTGGCGCGCGGCAAAAGCTGCAAAAGGCGCTGAGCGCGTGCATCAAATTCTAGCCGCATCGGTGGGGTCCCCAGGAAGCGCCGTTGCTAGGCGGGGCGCGTTACATTTCAATGGCACTTTGGTGAACGAATTGAGACAAAAAAGATGGCCTGTTGCAACAATTTCAGTCCCTTTCACGCCAGACTGGAATTCTAGGAGTCCTTCTGGCTATTGGTATCCATGCCCAGCGCGCCAAGCGACCCTCTCCCGTCAGCCTGTTTCGGTTCAGGCCAGCCTTCGCTGCCCGTCATCGCTCATCTGAGCAGGCAACCAGCTATCCAAAAAGTTCCTAGCGCCAAGTTGACATTGTTCCTTAAGCGCCATTTCCTAAAGCCAGATCTTTGTGCCGCGCTGATGGATCGCATCGACGCGGAGCGGCGCCCATCAACGCTGTCAGATCCCAATGGCGACGCAAAATATCGCACCAGCGAAACATGTGACATCGCGTTTGATGACCCGCTGGGCATGACGGTCAATAGCGCGATCTGCGATTTGATGGGATTGGATCCGGCGTTTGGCGAACCGCTGCAAGGTCAGCGTTATGCAGTGGGCCAGGAATTTAAGCTGCATACGGATTATTTCGATCCGCTCGGGATCGATTACGAAAAATATTGCAGCGTGGCGGGACAACGCACTTGGACGGCAATGATCTATCTCAACGAACCTGTGGCTGGCGGGGCCACTCGGTTCAAGGCCATCAACAAGATCGTCCAGCCTGAAACAGGCAAATTGTTAATGTGGGACAATCGCGGCCTCGACGGATCCATCAACGCATCAACCCTGCACCAGGGCATGCCCGTTCGTGCCGGGACAAAATATATCCTGACCAAATGGTTTCGCGAAGGGCGCTGGGGATAGGCACCAGCGCCCTCCCCCCATCGGCACGGTAACCGCTGCCGCTCGGAGGAGAAATACCTGTATTATAGATGATTGCCTGGCACCAATGCGCAGATGCAACGCCTTAAAACTGTAACTTTTAGTTCATCAAAGTGCATCGCAATTACCATGCTTGAGTCACAACCCCTTTCTAGAGGCGATGGAGATGAGAGCGCGGGGGCACAACGACTCGCGGCTGCATCGTGAACGCAACGGTCACTCGGCCGGGCACGAAAACACGCTGGAGACAGGGAAATGATTAACTCGAACCTACGTCGCATCCTCTTTGCGACCGCGTCGGTTGCTGTGCTGAGCGGCTGCGGCGCCAATGACATCGCCTCCCCGGGTACCGGCGGCAACGTGACGATCAACAACACGCCTGCGCCCGCGCCTGCGCCAACCCCAACCCCCACGCCGACCAGCACGCTGGTCACCGCAGCAACTGGCTGCCCGACCATTGCTGATCCCGCAGGTCTGACCGATGCCGGTACGATCACGGGCCCAACCGGCAGCTATCGCCAGTGCAACCTGCCCGCCCGCATTACGCGCAGCTCGACGCTCGCGCGCATCCCAGGCGTTCTTTATGCCCTGCCCGGCCGCGTCGATGTCGGCACCGATCAAGGTGCGACGACGACCGGCACGACCAACGTCGTGCTGACGATCGAACCCGGCGCCATCATCTTCGGCAACACCGGTGTTTCTTGGCTCGCCGTCAACCGCGGCAACTCGATCCAAGCCGTCGGTACCGCCGCTCGCCCGATCATCTTCACCAGCCGTGACAATGTGCTCGGCCTCAACACCGACACCTCGTCGGGCCAGTGGGGCGGCGTCGTGCTGATGGGCCGCGCCCAGATCACTGACTGCGCTGCTTCGGGTGCAGCTCCAGGCACCGCTGCTTGCGAGCGCCAGACCGAAGGCGCAATCGATCCTGCCGTTTACGGTGGCACCAACAACACCGAAAGCAGCGGCCGGATGAGCTTCGTCCAGATCCGCTATTCGGGCTTCGTGCTCTCGGCCAACAGCGAACTTCAGTCGCTCACGACCGAAGGCACCGGCAGCGGGACCCGGCTCGATCACATCCAGTCCTTCAACAGCTCTGATGATGGCGCTGAATTCTTCGGCGGTCGCGTCAACATGACCCACTTTATCTCGGTTGGGGCAGAAGACGACAATCTCGACACCGATACCGGTCTGAAGGGCAACTTCCAGTATGTGCTGGTTGCCCAGCGCGCGGGCAGTGAGTCGCGCGGCACCGATTCGATCATTGAAGCCGACAGCGACAACGCGGTCGACGGCGACAACCCACGCCAGAACACGATCGTGTCGAACTTCACCTTCATTCACCGCGTAAACAACACCTCGGCGCTCTCGGCGATCTTCCTGCGCGGCGGCACGGACTACACGCTGGTCAACGGCGTCGTTGTAGCGCCGTCGCCATCGCCATCGTGCCTGCGCATCAGCCGTGCCCAGACCGCCTCGGCTACGGCCAACCCTGCCATTGACGAGCTTGGCGCACCGGTGTTCCGCTCGGTCGTCATGCAGTGCGGCGCGACGCCGTTCCTGGGTGCCAATGGCGTAACCAATGCTGACGTTACGTCGATCTTCGGCGCTGGCAGCAACAACAACAGCGCAACCTTCACACCGTCCTTCACCAGCACCTTCATCAATGGTCCGGCGGAAACAGCTGTTACCGCATTCAACGCGACTCCGTTGACGGCAAGCGCCGCAAACGGCCCGTTCTTTGAACTGACCAACTATATCGGTGCGGTCCGTGATGCCAACGACACCTGGTATCGCACATGGACGTGCAACAGCGCGACGCTCGACCTCGGTACCGGCAATACCGGCCTGTGCACCTCGCTGCCAACGGCCTGATGCTCGGTAAGTGAAATTGGACGGGGCGTGGCCATGCGGCGACGCCCCGTCCTTGTTCAGGATTTCAAAGGGGGTTTACGATGTCGAGGCCGTTCGAGCTGGCAAGCCTATTGCTGATTTCATCTGCGCTAGTAGCGCCTTCGGTAGCGCGTGCGCAGGCTGTGCCCGCGCCAGCCCCGGCACCTTCAATCCCTGCCCAGACGGCCGAAACGCCCGCGCAGGACCCGGCGGTCGCCACGCCTGAAGCCGCCGCCCCAGCGGAGGAGGAACAGGTCGCTGAGAACCCCGACATTTCCATCCCTGGTGGTGGGGACATCGTCGTCGTCGGCAAGCGCAATGGCAATATTGCACGCTCGACGTCGCAGGTTCTTTCCGTCCTGTCGTCAGAAGACATTGCCCGCACGGGCGAAGGCGACATCGCCGGCGCGCTGGCGCGCGTTACCGGCCTGAGCGTTGTCGGCAACGGCTTTGTCTATGTCCGTGGTCTCGGCGACCGCTATTCGCTCGCGCTGCTCAACGGATCGCCCCTTCCAAGCCCTGAGCCGCTGCGCCGTTCGGTGCCGCTCGACATCTTTCCGACCAATGTCATTGCCTCATCGCTGGTTCAAAAAACCTATTCGGCGAACTTTCCAGGCGAATTCGGCGGTGGCGTCATCAACCTGACGACAAAGTCGACCCCCAAGGAAGGCTTTTTCAACGTCAATTCCAGCATCGGCGCTGATACCGTCACGACCGGGCAGCTTGGTTACACCTATTTCGGGTCGGCCAGTGACTGGACTGGTTTTGGCAATGGCGCGCGCAATATCCCGCCGGCCCTGGCGTCTTTCCTGAGCAGCGGCCAGCAGATTGCCGATACCACGCGTGCCACCCAGCGCGCGATCGCGTCGCAATTGTTCAACGGCAACAATTCGGTCGTCCAGCGCAATACTGCCATTCCGCCGAATTGGAGCTTCAGCCTGGATGGCGGGAAATCCTGGGATATCGATGATGTCACGTTGGGCCTGATTGCGACCTTTGGGTACAGCAACAAATGGCGCACGCGCGACAACCTGCAGCAGACCACCGCGACGCAGGACCTTTCACTTGCCGAAACCAGCTTCCAGCGCGTGATCACCGACAACCGCCTGGTCGTTGACGGGTTGATTGGGACCAGCTTGGAATTTGACCGGAATAAGATCCGGTGGACCACGCTTTACGTTCGCGACACGCTTAAGCAGGCGCGCCTCGGCGTCGGCACGATCACTGGCCTGGCGCAGGGCAGCACTTTCCAGCAGCAGGACACCGCCTGGTTTGCCCGCCAGCTCATCGATACCCAGCTGGCAGGCGAGTTCAAGCTGACCGATGCACTCAGTCTTGATCTGCGCGGCGGCTATGCAAATTCGCGGCGCGATGCCCCAGACGAAATTTCCTTCCAGTATCAGCGCTCGAATAACCCAGCGAGCCCAACCGGCCAGTTCTTTCTTAATCCGCTTAACGGCCAGTTTGGCGACGCCACGATCGCTAACTCGTTCCTGCGTGAAGACCTGTATTCGGTCGGTGCCGATGTTGCGTACAAGTTCACGCCTGATGTGACCGGCTCGGTCGGCTATGCCTATACCGACACGTTCCGGCGGACTGAACGGCGGGCATTCCAGTTCCGCCGCGATCAAATCGCCACGCGTCTGCGCGAACAGGGCTTGAACGATCTTGCGGGTGCGCAAGAAAGCGTCGCGACCGGGCTATCCTTCCTCCGTCCTGATGCGTTGCTGTCGCCTGCGGTGATTGATGCCTTTGGTATTTCGATCAACGAGAATTCAGGGACGCCGGTCTTCGGCGCGAGCCTGCGGATTCATGCTGGCTATGGCCGTCTGCAATGGGACATTTTCGACGATCTCAATGTCGATATCGGCCTGCGCTATGAAACGGCGCGCCAGGCCGTTAATGTCGTCCAGATCTTTGCCACACCGATCTCCCGCTCTGCCGAAGCGCAGATCAACCGCAATTATTTCCTGCCGGCGGCAACCTTCACCTACAAGATCACCCCCGAACTGCAGGTCCGCATCGCGGGTTCGAAAACCATTTCGCGCCCACAATTCCGCGAGTTGATCGATCAGTCCTATTTCGATCCTGAGGTCAATCGCGAATATCGCGGTAATGGTCGTCTAACCGATACCCAGCTTTACAATGCTGAAGGCCGGATCGAATGGTATTTTGACCGCGATCAGCGCGTTTCGGCTGCCGGTTTCTACAAGCAGATCGATAACCCGATTGAAGTCTTCACTGGTAGTTTCCAGCAATCGTTTATCTACAGCTATGCCAACGCCCCCAGTGCAACGCTTTATGGCGGTGAAGTTGAGGCGCAGAAATATTTCAACCTGAGCGATGTCTTTGAAGGGTCATCCTTCTTTGCCTCACGTCGCCTGCTGCTGATCGCGAACTATACCTACACCAAATCGCGGATCAGTGTCGGTGCGAACGATCCCGCATCGGTATCCTTCCTGTCGGGCATTACGCGAGCCAACCAGCTGTTTCGTGATGGCGTCCCGCTGACCGGGCAATCGGATCACCTTGCCAATCTTGAGATTGGGCTTGAAGATCGTGATGGCTTGTCGCAGCAGACCTTGTTGCTCAACTATGCCAGCCGCCGTGCGACGATCCGTGCAGGGGCGCTCGGCCAGCCTGACGTATTCGAATATCCCGGCTTCCAGCTAGATTTCGTCGCGCGCCAGGGTGTCAAGCTGGCTGGCATCAATACCGAAATGAAGTTCGAAGCACGCAACATCACCGGCACCCGGTTCCAGGAATTCCAGGACAACGGGGTCAACCGGATCAACTACAACCTCTATAATGTCGGCCGCACGTTGCAATTCTCGATGAGCGTGAAGTTCTGATCGGCACTGGTCGTCCGGTGGCCGTGGGCCGCCGGACGACCAGCCCCCGATTGCAGCAGATCGCAATCAGGGGCGCCGAACGACCACCCCACCCTGCATCACCAACGTCACCGATCGAAGCACGGCAGGGTCCCGAACCGGATCGCCTTGTACAGCGACCAAATCGGCTACCATGCCCTGGCCTATAGCACCGACCCGATCCGCGATGCCAAGCGCAGCAGCATTGCCGCTGGTCGCTGCCATCAGCACGGCGGCGGGCGGCATCCCCCATGCGGCCATCAGCGTGATTTCCCGGGCATTGTCGCCATGGCTAAAGACGCCCGTGTCCCCACCCACACATAGCGTGACGCCTGCTTTCAATGCAGCGGCAAAGCTGGCGCGTTTGGCAACAATTGCCGCCGGTTCAGGGCTACCGCCGCGCCAGCCGCGATACCGCTCGATCGCATCAGTCGCCGCGAGCGTCGGGCAAAAAACGGTGCCATGCGCCTTCATCAGCGCGAATATTTCCAGCGTGCCGTCATTCCCATGCTCGATCGTATCCACCCCGGCCAGAGTCGCACGGCGCATCCCCTCGATCGTACTTGCATGGGCCGCAACCTGGCGACCTGCTGCCTGGGCGGCATCGACCACTGCTCGCATCTCAGCGATTGAAAAAGTCGGCCTACTTGGTTCGCCAGCACCCCAGCGATAATCAGCATAGAGCTTGATAACGTCAGCACCCCGGCCGATCTGCCGCCGCGCCGCTGCGACCAGCGCCTCCCCATCGCCTTCTTCAGCCCCTTGCGGGACGTCAAATCCAGGGTCGAATCCCTTGGGGCCATAGCTGCCCGTCGCGACCAGCGCACGGGTTGCCACCAAGACTCGCGGTCCGGGGACAATACCCTGGGCAATAGCCGCCTTCAGCCCGACATCGGCATAGCCCGCCCCCTCCGTCCCCAGGTCGCGCACGGTGGTAAAGCCCGCCATCAAGGTAGCGCGCGCATTGGCCGCAGCGCGCACCGTGCGCAGCGCTAAAGATTCTTTCAGAACCTGATCATTCCAGCTGGCTTCGTTATAGGGGTGGAGGAAAAGATGGACATGCGCGTCGATGAGCCCGGGCAGCAATGTCGATCCGGGCAGCGTGATCATCTGCGCATCAGCGGGTGCAACGATGTCGGGGCCGACTGCGGCGATTTGATCGCCCCGCACCAGCACTTTCCAGCCGCGATGCACAATGCCGTCGCGTCCATCAAATACCGCGTCGGGCGCAAGCAGCGTGGCCGCCGCAGCAGCAGTGGCAGGAGCAGGCGGACGATCATTCTGCCCCGCAACCGCAGATGCAGCGAACAACACGCCAACGGCAGCACCGGCAAGCAACATTCTTGATTTCACCGCCATTCCCTTCGCGATGGTATCAAGCAAGCCTAGGCCGGATTCAGGTTTAGTCGACTCTTCTCTCGAACTGCCGCGAAACAACCGTTTCCGACGGTCAGCCGACATCCCGGTCCAACCGCCAATCCGCAGTGATCAGCCATGGTCGACCGATCAGTTTTTGACCCGAATGTCGACGCCCCAAATCCGCCATTCCTTCTTTTCAGGGTCAGTCTCGGTCGGGTCGGCGGATCGCCGTAGCATGACGACACCTTCGCGGTGCGCAGTGGTGCCCTTTTTTCGGTTTTTGACGTCGATCGTTGCTGTCACCAGGATATATTGCTTGCCGTCGGTCATCTTGATCGCCGTCGGTTCGCCGGTAACGGGTTCGAAGACGCTATAGATTTTAAACCCGTCGCTGAAGGTTTTCAGCGTCCCGCGCGTATCGCCGCCGCGATCGCCCCACAGGACATAGGCTTTGTCATAGTCCCCAGCGCGGATGAAGCTGAAATAGCGATCCACCGTTTCCTTGGCGGCAATGGCACTGGGCGAACTGGCTGGTTCATCCCCGAGCATCTTCTTGCCAGGCGTCGCTGCCTCCGGCGCCTTGGCCATCTGCTGATCATTGGCCGCTCCTTCAGGTGCCGAACAACCGGCGACGAGAAGGGCTGAAATCAAGGAAATCACGACGGAAAAACGCACGCTACCACCTCTTTTTTTGGCCTGCCGCCTATTGGCAGACAGGGCGGATAGAGGCAAGCGCAGCAGGGCTAAACTGCCCTTTTCAAGCAAAAAAGCCCCGGCCGACCGTTGGTCGCCGGGGCCTTTGGTGATGGTGGGCGCGGCAGGGATTGAACCTGCGACCCCACCCGTGTGAAGGGTGTGCTCTACCACTGAGCTACGCGCCCGAAACCTCGATTTCCGATAGGTACGGGACCAAAGACAAGGGCGGCGGTTTCCCGCCGCCCCAATCGTGATGCCTTTAGCATGCGGCCAAAGCTTGTCCAGCCCCGGCCAGAAAAGCTTAGTTTACCGAATCCTTCAGGCCCTTGCCGGCCTTGAACTTTGGCTGCGACGACGCCTTGATTGTCATCGGCTCTCCAGTGCGCGGGTTGCGGCCCGTCGACGCCTTGCGCTTGCTGACAGAGAAAGTGCCAAACCCAACCAGGCGGACTTCATCGCCCTTGGTCAGTGCGGTCGAGATTGAATCAAACACCGCCTCAACGGCTTTGCTTGCGTCGCCCTTTGTGAGGCCTGACGCATCAGCGACTGCCCCGATCAATTCCTGCTTGTTCATCCGTTGGAACCCCCGTCTCTTGCGATTGCAAATTTATAAAATCAATTGAGTCACGGCGCGGCCGGACGACCAATAAGGCTGCTTGGCAACAGCCTGTCAAAGCAAATCCGTCATAATTTGCGCCCGACAGGCTAAATTATGACGGATTTCTAGGCTTTGATGTGTGGTTAGCCGTTTCAGTGGTGCACTTCGCCGCCCACAGGGGGCACGCCCGCTGGCGGGAGCGCCGCCAATTCGTCAGCGTCGCTCCAATCGATCGCCGTCAACGGCTCCGTCAACGCGAGTCGCAATGCTTCATCGACATGGCGGATCGGGATGATCTTCAGCCCTTCGCGGATATTGGCCGGAATTTCAGCCAGATCCTTCTCATTTTCCTGCGGAATCAACACAGTGGTGATCCCACCGCGCATTGCCGCGAGCAACTTTTCCTTCAGGCCGCCGATCGGCAACACCCGTCCACGCAGCGTAACCTCGCCCGTCATGGCGACATCGCGGCGGACAGGGACACCCGTCAATGTCGATACGATTGATGTCACCAGACCGATGCCAGCCGACGGTCCATCCTTCGGGACCGCCCCCTCGGGCAGATGGACGTGGATGTCCTTGCGCGCAAAGATGCTCGGCTTGATGCCATAGGTTGGCGCGCGCGCCTTGACGAAGCTCATCGCCGCCTCAACCGATTCCTTCATCACGTCGCCGAGCTTGCCGGTGGTGCGCACCAGCCCCTTGCCTTGCACCGTAACGCTCTCGATCGTCAGCAATTCGCCACCGACCTCGGTCCAGGCCAGGCCCGTCACCGCGCCGATCTGATGTTCTTCCTCGCCCATGCCAAAGCGATATTTCTGCACCCCGGCATAGTCAGCGATGTTGTCGGCGGTGATGACCACGCTTTCCATCTTGCCTTCAAGGATGCGGCGCAGCGCCTTGCGTGCCAGCCGCGCGATCTCGCGCTCCAACGTACGGACGCCGGCTTCGCGCGTATAATAGCGGATCAGCGCGCGCAGCCCGTCGTTGCGCAGCTCGAATTCGCCGGGCTTCAAGCCGTGCGCCTCGATCTGCTTGGCGATGAGATGACGCTCTGCGATTTCGACCTTCTCGTCCTCAGTATAGCCCTCCAGCCGGATGATCTCCATCCGGTCGAGCAACGGCTGCGGCAGGTTGAGCGTGTTCGCCGTCGTCACGAACATGACGTCGGACAGATCGATATCGATTTCCAGATAATGGTCCTGGAATTTCGAATTCTGTTCCGGATCGAGCACTTCGAGCAGCGCGGATGCCGGATCGCTCCGGAAATCCTGTCCAAGCTTGTCGATCTCATCGAGCAGGAACAGCGGGTTGCTCGTCCCGGCCTTGCGCAAATTGGTGACGATCTTGCCCGGCAGCGAGCCGATATAGGTCCGCCGATGGCCACGAATCTCGGCCTCGTCGCGCACGCCACCCAGTGACTGACGCACAAATTCACGCCCGCAGGCCTTCGCGATCGACTTGCCCAGGCTGGTCTTGCCAACACCCGGCGGGCCGACGAGGCACAGGATCGGCCCTTTCAGCTTGTTGGTGCGGGCCTGCACCGCGAGATATTCGACGATCCGGTCTTTGACCTTCTCAAGCGCATAATGATCCTCATCAAGGATCGCCTGGGCGGCTTCGATATCCTTTTTCAGCTTTGATTTTTTGCCCCAGGGAATCCCCAGCAGCACATCGAGATAATTGCGCACGACCGTCGCCTCGGCCGACATCGGCGCCATCGTCTTCAGCTTCTTCAGCTCGGTGGTCGCCTTGGTGCGGGCTTCCTTGGAGAGCTTCAGCGTCGCGATTTTCTGCGTAAGCTCGGCGATCTCATCGCCCTCGCCCTCCTCGCCCTCATTCCCCAGCTCGCGCTGGATCGCCTTCAGCTGCTCGTTGAGATAATATTCGCGCTGAGTCTTCTCCATCTGGCGTTTCACGCGGCTACGGATCTTCTTTTCGACCTGCAGCACGCCGAGTTCGCCCTCCATGAAGGCAAACACCATTTCCAGCCGCTTCTGTGGATCAGACTCGATCAGCAGCGATTGCTTGTCGGCGACCTTGACCTGAATATTGGCGGCAATCGCATCGGACAGCCGGCCTGGATCGTCAATTTCGCCCAGCTGCACGGCGGTTTCGGCCGGCAGCTTGCGGTTGAGCTTGGCGTAATTTTCAAACTGATCGACCACCGAACGCATCAGTGCGGCGATTTCGCGTGATACTTCCACCGCCTGGTTCTCAAGCGCTTCGCCAGCTTCTTCGCCGTCGAGCAGCTCGATATCGGCGACCATGTGGCCGCCATCAGTGGAGATCTCGACCAGCTTTGCGCGTCGCTTACCCTCTACCAGCACGCGGACCGTGCCATCGGGCAGCTTGAGCAATTGCAGCACCACCGCCGTCACGCCAATTTCATACAAATCGTCGCGATCGGGATCGTCCTCGCTCGGGTCGAGCTGCGCCACGAGGAAAATTTCCTTGGTATCGTTCATCGCGGCTTCGAGCGCGGCGACAGACTTGTCGCGGCCAACAAACAGCGGCACGATCATATTCGGGAACACGACGATGTCGCGAAGCGGCAATACGGGATAGGTCTTGGTCATGCAGTCTCCGGCGGCGCCCAATCGGGACGCCAATTCTTCTTTATATGGGGATGGTCACCGTTCCATCAATCGGCTTGTGGCAGGATTTGCGATGCTGGTGCTGATTGCTGCCGCACCACCGCGCAAGGGCGAGCCGCCGATCACGATACAAACCCAGAAATCCGGGGGCGTGGTCGATCCCGACCAGGCCAAACTCGATTTTGAAAGTGCCGATCTCGCCATTGAGGTTTTCCCTGACAAAGAAGCAATTTCAGCCACGGCGACCTTGGTTTTCAAGGCCAAGGCGGCGCTTGACCGGTTGGTGATCGATCTCGATCGCAACCTGCCCGTCTCAGCCATCGCCATCGATGGCAAACCGATCTTGTCCAAAAGCTGGGCTAATCCGCAGGGTCAGCTTGTCATAACCCTGCCGCATGACGTTGTCGCTGGCACGCATGTAACGGCGCGGATCAGCTATGCCGGCACGCCGCATGTCGCGGTTCGGGCACCCTGGGACGATGGTTTTGTCTGGGCAAAGACAAAAAATGGGCAGCCCTGGATAGCGTCCACCGCAGAAGGCTATGGCTGCGACCTGTTCTGGCCCTGCCTTGATTTCCCGACGGGTGAGCCTGGCCAGGTAACGCTGCACATTACGGTGCCAAAAGGGCTTTCGGCACCTGCCAACGGCGTGTTGCTGCGGACAGACACGCTCGCCAATGGCCGGACGACTTGGCATTGGCGGATCAAGCACCCCAATACCTATGCAATCGCGCTTACCATTGGGCCCTATGCGGTTCTGACGGACAGGTACAAAAGCCGTTTCGGCAACGAGATTCCGTTATATTATTGGTATTTGCCCGGCGAAAAGCAGAAGGCGGAAGCGCTGTTCGCCGAATTCGCGCCGACACTCGATTTTTTCGAAAGCGTGATTGGTCCTTATCCCTTTGCAGATGAGAAACTGGGCGTGGTCGAAACCCCGCATCTCGGCATGGAACACCAGACGATCAACGCTTATGGCAATGGCTATGCCAAGGCGATTGAGGGGTTTGACTGGCTGTTCCAGCATGAATTGTCGCATGAATGGTTCGGCAATCAACTCACCGCGGCGAATTGGGACGATTACTGGCTGCATGAGGGATTTGGCAGCTTTATGCAGCCGCTCTATGGCCAGTGGCGTGACGGCGATGCGCGGTACGCGGCGATGCTTGATCTCCAACGCGGCAAGATTGAAAACCGTGCACCGCTGGTATCAGGCACCATCCGCACCGAAGAAGAGGTCTATGAGGCTGCCAAAGGCGGCCCTGCTGGTGATATCTATTACAAGGGCAGCTGGACGCTCCACACCCTGCGCTGGCTGATCGGCGACGCTGCCTTTTTCGAGGCCACCCGTCGGCTGGTCTATGGGCGGCCCGATCCAAAGCCAGGCAATTTCACCCCGCGCTTTGGATCAACCGGCGAATTCGAAACCCTGGTCGCGGCGGTGACGGGCAAGGATTATCATTGGTTCTTCGACGCCTATTTGCGCCAGGCGCCGCTGCCAGACCTGATCACCACCCCGCGCGGTGATGGCCTGGCGCTGGCATGGAAACTGCCCGCCGACCTCCCCTTCCCGATGCCGATTGACGTGAAGGTCAACGATATGGTCACCCGCATCGAAATGACCGACGGTCATGGTTGGATCGCAGTGCCCAAGGGCGCGCATGTCGTGATCGATCCGATGGCGCGAGTGCTGCGGCGTTCAGTGGCGGTGGAGGCGATGCGGGCCTATCATAAAGAGCGAGCAGGCGGTGGTTCGTAAGCGGTGATTGCGCGCCGAGCTTATCAGGTGTATCGCTATCACAATACAGCCAGGAGCCAAGGCGATGTTGCCTGCCAGTGATCCCGTAGGCCTTCCGGGCCTCGCCGCGCTGGGATTTGGCATTGCGCTCTTTGCCGTTGCCCTGCTGGGCGCACGATTACGCGCGCGACGTGATGCCGCTGAACAAGGCGGCAGGCGGGCCAATAGCTCCATCCTTTGGATTGCCCTGCAAGGTTTGGCGATCGGCCTGACCGGCGCTGGCCCGATTCATATCGTGCTCGATCCGCTGTCCCCTGCTTCATTGATCACCGCGGCGATAACCCTGGCGCTGATGCTGGGGGCGGTTTTCCTGTTTGACTGGTCATCACGGGCAATGGGAAAAAATTGGGCGCTGGTCGCCCGCACCCGGGCCGATGCCAGCCTCGTGACGACGGGGCCGTTCGCCTATGTTCGCAACCCAATTTACGTCGCGCTCGGCCTGTTCATGGTCGCGATGGCGATTGCTTTTGGCCATACGCGGATGCTGATCGTCGCCATGCCGCTGTTCGCCTTTGCCACCTGGATGCGCGTATCACTCGAAGAAAAGCTGCTCCGGGCTGTATTTGGGGCGGCCTATGATGCCTATAGCAACCGCGTGAAGCGTTTTGTGCCGGGTCTGCTCTAAAGGCCGGGGTGACGCCGCCTGCTTGACCCTGCTAAGCGCGGTCCATGTCTGTCTCTGCAAAGATTTGCGGCCTGTCCACGGCTGAAACGCTCGATGCTGCCGTGTCGAATGACGCGGCCTATATTGGCCTGCTCTTCTACCCGCCCTCGCCGCGCTATGTCGCGCTTGGCCAAGCCGAAGCGCTGGCGATGCGCGTGCCCGATCATGTTGGCCGCGTTGGCGTGTTTGTCGATCCCGATGATGCATTGGTCGATGCCGCTATCGCTGCCGGAAAGCTGACAGACCTGCAGCTGCACAAGGTTACCCCCGAACGCGCAGCGGCAGTGCAGACGCGAACCGGCTTGTCGATCTGGGCAGCTGTTGCGGTACGCGCGCGCGCCGATCTTGATGCCGCGCGCGGGTTTTCTGGCGCTGCAGACCGGATCTTGTACGATGCCAAGACACCCGACAACGCGGCCCTGCCCGGCGGAATGGGGGTTCGCTTCGACTGGGGGTTGCTGAACGGCTTCAGCCACCGGCTGCCCTGGGCGCTATCGGGCGGCTTAGACGCCATCAATGTCGGCGATGCCGTCCGCCAGACCGGGGCGACGCTGGTCGATGTCTCATCAGGCGTAGAAACAGCGCCGGGCATCAAGGATATAGACAAGATCGCCCTGTTCCTTAAAGCCTGTGCCGCATTATGAACGCGCCCCTTTCCCCCGCCCCCAATTCCTTCCGCGCACAACCCGACGAACGCGGCCATTTCGGCCAGTTTGGCGGGCGCTATGTCGCTGAAACGCTGATGCCGCTCGTGCTGGAGCTGGAGGCGGAGTATAACCGCGCCAAGGCCGATCCCGCCTTCCACGCGCAGTTTGATGATCTGCTCGAACATTATGTCGGGCGCCCAAGCCCGCTTTATTATGCCGAGCGCCTGACCGAGGAGCTGCGGAAAGGTGCGGCGCCAGGGATGGGCGCGCAGGTGTGGTTCAAGCGCGACGAACTCAATCACACCGGCGCGCACAAGATCAACAATTGCATTGGGCAAATCCTGCTCGCGATGCGGATGGGCAAGACGCGGATTATCGCCGAGACGGGCGCGGGCCAGCACGGCGTCGCCACCGCCACCGTCTGTGCGCGCTTTGGACTGCCGTGCGTCATTTATATGGGCGCGCGCGATATCGAGCGGCAGCAGCCCAATGTGTTCCGCATGAATCTGCTTGGGGCAGAAGTCCGCCCCGTCACGAGCGGTGCGGCGACGCTGAAGGATGCGATGAACGAGGGGCTGCGCGATTGGGTCGCGAACGTCCACGACACCTTCTACATCATCGGCACCGCCGCCGGCCCGCACCCCTATCCCGAGCTCGTCCGCGATTTCCAGAGCGTCATCGGCAAGGAAGCCCGCGCGCAGATGCTCGCTCGCATTAACCGCCTGCCCGATCTGCTGGTCGCGGCCATCGGTGGCGGATCGAACGCGATCGGCCTGTTCCACCCCTTCCTCGATGATCCCGAGGTCAAGATGCTCGGCGTGGAAGCGGCGGGCCATGGGCTCGACAAGGAACATGCGGCGAGTCTGGCGGGCGGCTCCCCCGGCGTCCTCCACGGCAACAAGACCTATCTGCTCCAGGACGAAGACGGTCAGATCACCGAGGCGCATTCGATTTCTGCGGGCCTCGATTACCCCGGCATCGGCCCCGAACACGCCTGGCTGCGTGATATCGGCCGCGTGGATTATACCAGCGCCACCGACACCGAAGCGCTCGATGCGTTCCAGCTGCTGTGCCGGACCGAGGGCATTATTCCCGCGCTCGAGCCGAGCCACGCGATTGCGGCGGTCGCCAAGCTGGCACCGACGATGCGGCAGGACCAGATCATCCTCGCGAACCTGTGCGGGCGCGGCGACAAGGACATCTTCACCGTCGCCGAGGCGTTGGGGACCAAGATTTGACCCGCCTCTCCGCCGCATTTCCCGCTGACCGCGCCGCGCTCGTCACTTTCGTGACGGCGGGTGACGGCCCCACGCCCGCCATCCTCGACGCGCTCGTCTCGGGCGGGGCGGATGTGATCGAACTCGGCATGCCGTTCACCGATCCGATGGCCGATGGCCCTGCGATCCAGGCGGCGAACCTGCGCAGCCTCGCCGCGGGCACGACGACCGCCAACATCCTGCAGATCGCCAGCGATTTCCGCGCGCGCCACCCGAATATCCCCCTCGTCCTGATGGGCTATGCCAACCCGATGCTGCGGCGCGGTCCTGATTGGTTCGCCAACCAATGCGCCAAAGCAGGTATAGACGGCGTGATCTGCGTCGATTTGCCACCCGAAGAGGATGACGGCCTTGGCCCTGAACTGCGGGCAGCTGGCGTCGATTTCATCCGCCTCGCCACCCCCACCACCGATGCCGCGCGGCTCCCGGCCGTGCTCGATGGCGCGAGCGGATTCCTCTATTATGTCTCTGTGGCTGGCATCACCGGGCTGCAACAGGCGGCGCAGACGTCAATTGAGGATGCCGTCGCCCGACTAAAGGCACAGACTGACCTGCCCGTCGCGGTTGGCTTTGGCGTCCGCACCCCTGAACAGGCGGAAGCAATCGCGGTGGTTGCAGACGGGGTCGTCGTCGGATCGGCCATTGTCGAAATCATCGCCAAACACGGCGCTGATGCGCCCGCCCCGGTTACCCGCTATATTGCCTCGCTCGCTGCCGCGATCCGTACCGCAAGGAAGATACCCGCATGACCTGGCTCAGCAATGTCCGCAACGCGCTGTCGTTCGTCGTTCCCAAAAAGGAAACGCCCGATACGCTGTGGCACAAGTGCAAAGGCTGCGGGCAGCTGATCTTCGTCAAGGAATTGGAGGATAACCTTCATGTCTGCCCAAGCTGCGCGCATCATGAGCGCATCGGGCCCAAGACGCGCTTTGGCTACACCTTCGATGGCGGCACCTACACCGCCCTGCCACAGCCGCGCGTCCAGGAAGACCCGCTGAAATTCCGCGATACCAAGCGTTATGCGGATCGCATCAAGGCGGCGCGCACCGCCACCGGCGAAGGCGATGCCCTGGTCAATGCCCGTGGCAAAATCGGTGGCCGGTCGGCGATCGTCGGGGTGCAGGACTTCGCTTTCATGGGCGGATCAATGGGCCTGGCGGTCGGCGAAGCGTTTGTTGCGGGCGTTGAGGCCGCGATTGCTGATCATTGCCCCTATATCATCTTCACTGCCAGCGGCGGCGCGCGCATGCAGGAGGGTATCCTGTCGCTGATGCAAATGCCGCGCAGCACCGTGGCGATCCAGATGCTCCACGATGCGGGCCTGCCCTATATCGTCGTGCTGACTGATCCCACATCGGGCGGCGTGATGGCCGCTTATGCCATGTTGGGCGATGTGCAGATCGCCGAGCCCAAAGCGACGTTGGCCTTCACGGGCCGACGGGTGATTGAAAACACGATCCGCGAAAAGCTGCCCGATGATTTCCAGACATCCGAATATTTGCTCGCGCACGGCATGATCGACATGGTCAAACCGCGCAAGGAACTGCCCGAGACGCTCGGCAAGCTGATCGAGTTTCTGTGCGTGAAGCAGGCGGCGTAACAGCCTTCACCACAGCCACAGTCAGCCATGGCAGATAACGCCCGCTCTTCATCGCCCGAGGTGCAGGCGCAGCTTGATCGGCTATGGGCGCTGTCGCCCGGTGCCGATATTTTGGGGCTGGAGCGGATCACTGCACTGCTCGACCGGCTTGGCAACCCACATCGCTCGTTACCGCCTGTGCTGCATGTCGCTGGCACCAATGGCAAGGGATCGACCTGCGCCTTTCTGCGCGCCGCGATCGAAGCGGCGGGACTGACCGCCCATGTCTATACCAGCCCACATCTGGTGCGCTTCAACGAACGCATCCGGTTGGCGGGTCGGCTGATTGACGATGCGATGCTGGCCGCGCTGCTCGAAGAAGTGCTCAGTGCTGGCAGCGATATCGGTGCCAGTTTTTTCGAAGTCACCACCGCCGCCGCCTTCCTCGCCTTTGCCCGAACGCCTGCTGACGCCTGCATCATTGAGGTTGGGCTCGGCGGCAGGCTGGATGCGACCAACGTCATCGCAGCGCCAATCGTCACCGGCATTGCCCAGCTCGGCCTCGATCACCAAAGTTTTCTGGGCGACACGATCGAGCAAATCGCGGGAGAGAAAGCCGGGATTGCGAAGCCAGGTGCGATGCTGGTGACGATGCGCTATCCGCCGTCGGTGGCGCAGCGCGTTGGCAGCGTTGCCAAATCGGCCGAGGCATGTGTCAGCGCGCTTGGCACAGGCTGGCAGCTTGGGGTCGGCGACAGCGTCCGGTATGAAGACGAAAATGGCTTGATCGAAACTGGCCTTCCCCGGTTGTTTGGCCCGCATCAACCGGAAAATCTCGGCCTCGCCATCGCCATGCTGCGCCACCAGAATGTGCTGAGAATTCCGCCCACCGCCTATCGCGCCGCTGCTGAATGGGCGGAATGGCCCGCGCGGATGCAGCGGCTCAGCCCTGGCCCGCTGCTCGCCCGACTGCCCGCCGGTAGCGAACTATGGCTCGACGGTGGCCATAACGCTGCCGCTGCCATCTCGGTCAGTACAGGCCTTGAAAGTCGCGCGGGCAAGCGCCCGGTGCATCTCGTGCTGGGCATGCTGGTCAACAAGGATGCGCGCGGCTTGTTGCTGCCTTTTGCCAGTTATGCGCGCTCGCTTCAGGCCGTGCCTGTCCCCGATCACGCGCATCACGCCCCCGACGCGCTGGTGGCCGCGGCTGAAAAGCTGGGCCTGCAGGCCACCACCGCTGCCGATATCAGCGCGGCGCTGGACGCTATCGCGAGCCGTGCCGATCCCGCCAATCCGCCGGTCGTGCTGATTCTGGGCTCGCTCTATCTGGCTGGCGGGGTGCTGGCGGCAAACGGCCAGAGACCCAGTTAGTTATTGCGATTGACTTGCAATAGCAGAACTTCGATACCCCTCATCATTGATCGGGAGATGTCGTGATGTTCGCTGCTGAAAACTTTACCCGGCCCTTGCCGCACCCGCTTCCCCTCACCCGCGATACCGCATTGTTTCTGTTCGCGGTTCGGCGGCTTGGTGCGCACGGGCTCGCCGATGCGCAGCTCGCCAATCATTTTGTCAGCGCCTTCGGATCAGGCTTTCAGCGCCCGCTGATCAGGTTGCGCGTGATGATGACCGAAATCGCGAGCGTGGCGAGCACGCCGATCTTGATTGCGCCTTGCTGCTGCATGCGGATGACCGCATCGGAAGCAACGCTGATCGAGGTCATGCGGCGACTGAGCGGTCAACCGCTCGCCGCCCGCGCCCTGCTCGCCGATCTGCTCGGCAACCGCTGCGTCGATGGTGTGCTGGCAACGATGGCGCTGGTCGAGTCGGCCTTTGCCGATGCCGGGCGCCGCATCAGGGGATAGCGTTACTCGTCAACTCGCCAGACGCTCGCCGTCCTTCGTGTCTTCCACGCCCGCATCGCCGATCGCCTGATCGACCAAGCCGCTGCGGATCATCCACCAGAACAGGAACACCCCCGGCAGCGCGAGGACCGTCGTAATCCAGTAGAAGGTGACATAGCCGAAATTCTCGACCATCGCGCCCGCCGTGGTTGCCGTCAAAACGCGACCGACAATGCTTGATGCCGCCGAAATCAAAGCGTATTGCGCGGCGGTGTAGCGCAGATCGCACAAGGCAGCGAAATAAGCGACCACGGTAACCCCGCCGATCCCGCTCGCAAAATTTTCGAACCCGATCGCTCCCGCCAGACCCCAATTGCTGTGCCCCGCCCCTGCCAAAATCGCAAAGCTCGCGTTCGAAATCGCCATCAGGATCAGGCTCCACAACACCGATTGCTTCATGCCGATGCGGGCATAAAGCGCGCCGCCGACGAAGATGCCGATCAGATACGCCCAGAAGCCGACCCCGACATCGTAGATCGCGATCTCGTCATTGGTGAAGCCGAGATCGTTGAGCAGCAACCGCAGAACGATCTGGCCGAGCGTATCGCCGATCTTGTGGATCAGGATGAACGCCAGCACCATGATCGCCCCGTTGCGACGGAAGAATTCCAGAAACGGGCCGACGATCGAGGCGACCACATCAGCCGCGCCACGCTTTTCAGTGGGCGCGCGGCGGCGCTTGGGTTCGCCGAGCACCAGTCCCGTGATCATGGCCGGCAGCGCAAAGGCCGCGCAGGCGAGATACGCGCCTTCCCAGCCCACGCGCGAGGCGAGTACCAGCGCCAGCGCGCCAGCGGTTACCGATCCGATCCGCCAGCCATATTGGGTCATGCCCGAACCAACCCCAAGCTGGTAAGGCTCGAGCTGCTCGATCCGATATGCATCGATGACGATGTCAAAGGTCGCACCCGCAAAGCCGACCAGAATCGCCGCCACCACCGTTGCGCCAATATCCGTGGCCGGGTTGACCAACGCCAGATTGGCCACCGCTGCCATCACCAGCAAGCCAGCGAATAACAACCAGGACACGCGCTGGCCCAAGCCGCCGATCAGCGGCAATCGCACGCCATCGACCGCCCATGCCCAGAATGGCTTTAGATTATAGACAAGGAAACCCAGCGTGAAGGCGGTGATCGTTTTCTTGTCGATACCGTCCTGCGCTAATCGGCTGGTCAGCGTTGCGCCGATCATCGCATAGGGAAAGCCGGACGAAACGCCGAGGAAAAAAGAGGCAAGCGGCGCTTTTTCCACATAGGGCCTGATGCCAGACAGCCAATCAACCCCAGCCGCTGTCGCCATCGCCCACTTGCTCCCCGCCAAATTCAGGCCGACACTAGCCGGAAAACGGGAGAAGGACAGCCATGAACGTGCATGCACCGCAAGGCTTGCGACCGACCGAGGGCCAGCTTGCGCTCGCCGCTATCCTCGCGCGGGGCGGGACGCGGGCGAGTGCGGGCATCACCCATGTCGATGCCGCCGCCTATACCTCTCCCGAACGCCATCTCGCCGAGCAGGCGCATATCTTCGCCAAGCATCCGCTCATTATCGCTCCATCGGCGCTGTTGCCGGCCCCCAATATGGCGGTGCCGCATGACGGCTTTGGCAAGCCGCTGCTGATCACCCGCGACAAAAGCGGCACCGCGCACGTCTTCCTGAACGTTTGTCAGCACCGTGGCACCCGGCTGGTCGAAGGGGGTGAGCCGGTTTGCACGCCAAAACTCATCTGCCCTTATCACGCCTGGACTTATGGCCTGGACGGCACACTTATCGGCATGCCCCGGCCAGAAACCTTCCCCGGTCTCGACAAGGGCGATTTTGGGCTGAAACGATTGCCGACGGTCGAATCAGGCGGGCTGATCTGGTTCGCCTTCGACGAGGCCGCCGATTTCAGCGAGGCCCGCGCGCTAGGGGCAGATTTCGACGCCTTTGATATGCCCGGCCATTATCTCTTCCGCCGGAAAACGCACCGCGTTGCCGCCAATTGGAAGCTGATCATGGACGCCTTCCTGGAAAGCTACCATGTCCAGCGGCTGCATGCGGGGACGATCGGGCCCTTCTTCAAAGACGGGGTGACGACGGGCGACCAGATCGGCCCGCACCAGCGCTCCGCCGTTGGTCGCGAAGCGGATCTGGTTGCGGCGGCGGGGAGTGATTGGCCGCAACTGCGCGCGGCGATCACCTATACCTATCAGATGTTCCCCGGCACCGTGCTGATCGTCAGCCCCGATTACATGAACCTGATGATCATGATGCCGCAATCGGCAGGCGAAGTGCTGGTCGAGGACTTCATGCTGATCCCCGAAGCGCCCGCCACCGACAAGGCACGCAACCACTGGGAACGCAGCTGGGCCTTGCTCGATGGCCAGGTGTTTGCCGGCGAGGATTTCCGCGCGGCCGAACTGGGGCAACAAGGCCTGGCGTCCGGCGCGATCGACCGCGTCACGCTCGGCACGCTCGAAACCGGCATCCGCCATTTCCACACTGCGGTGGAGGCGCGACTGGCCTGAGGGTCAGCCGCCAATTGCCTTCAGCAATCCCTCAATCCGGTGCGCATTGGCACCAAAATCGCCTTCGCCAACCCGCGAAACGGATCGGATATCGATGCGCGTGCCTGACTCGGTCGGCGTCAGGCGAATGACGACATCGTCCTTGAACCCCCACCAGCTGGCCGTCTCGGTCGCTTCAATCCGGCCGGCCGCCGCATCGGCAATCGCGACCGGCCAGCCGCGCGCAGTGACCGTCCGCAGCGCCTTGTCGAACACTTCGGCTGGCGGTTTGGCAACCGTCAGCGGTTTTAGCGCCGGATACCCAGCGGCCTGTTGCGCGGCCAGGGCGGGATCATAAACCACGCTGTTGCTCCCCGCGCCACGCACCGCCGGAGTGATCGCCACAAACTGCGGCGGGCTGACGGTATCGGTGGTGATGTCGTGAATGCGCGGCACGCCCCGGCCATTGATAATGATCGCCAAGAGCACGGCGAGCGCACCAATCCCTGAAATCGCGCCGCCGATCGCTACCCGCCCGCCCCGGCGCCGCACCAGCGCGATCAGGCAGATAATCCCGCCAATCCCCGCCACCAGCGATCCAAGCGCAAACAGGCCAAGCCCCGCCACCCAGGGCAGCACCCCAGATTTTACCAGCGGTCCCGCAAGCAGCACCAGCACTGCCAGCACCATCGTCACGCCCGCAATCGCGGCAGTTCTTTTCCCCGGCATCATGATTCCCCTGTATCAGGTAGCTGTTTTGAACAGAGTGAAGCCAGCGGGCAAGCGCTTCGGCATCTGGCCAGCGTGAACAGCCTCAATCGCGCCGATCGCCAACAGCAAGTCGCGCTGGGTATAGGGTTTGCCCAAACAACCATCTGCCAGTGATTTCGCCTCGACTGGGCATTCGCCGGTGGCGAACAGCACGGCAATCCCGGCCTCATGAGCAGCCCGGGCGACATCAATCCCGCTGCCGTCGCTCAGGCTGACATCGGCAAGGACCAAGTCGATCGCCTGCCGCTCAATCAGGGCGACCGCATCCTCAACCCGATCTACCGTGGCGACGATTTCGAACCCTTCGTCGGTCAGGAATCGTTCATTGTCAAAAGCGATGAGCGGTTCATCCTCAACGATCATCAAGCGGAGAAATCGTCTTTTCTTGCGTTCAAACATTGCCACGCCGTCACTCCTGCCGATCGATCGACCGTCGATCCCCTATTAATAGAGCCACAACGCACATGCGCGCATTTTCTTTGCATTGAGCACGCAAATAGCCTGTATCAGCGTCGCCATGCCCCCATCCGATCCCCAGAATCCGCCTCGCGAAGGCAATCGCATCGCCAAATTGCTCGCGCGCGCTGGAATCGCTTCCCGGCGTGAGATCGAACGGATGATCACCGAAGGCCGCGTTGCGATTGACGGCAAGCCGATCGATACCCCGGCGACGATCCTGTCATCGCTGCGCGGGGTAACTGTGGACGGTAACCCGGTTCAGGCCCCCGCCCCCGCCCGGCTGTTCCTTTATCACAAGCCAAGCGGTCTGCTGGTCACCGAACGCGATCCTGCTGGTCGGCCGACCATCTATGACAAATTGCCGAGCGATTTGCCGCGGCTCGTGCCGGTCGGACGGCTCGATCTCAACACCGAAGGGCTGTTGCTGCTCACCACCGATGGTGAATTGAAACGCCAACTTGAGCTGCCGTCTACCGGCGTCGAACGCGCCTATCGCGCCCGCGCTTATGGTACCGTTACCCAGGCCCAGCTTGAGGACTTGATCGAGGGCGTCGAGATCGAAGGCGTGCGCTATGGATCGATCAACGCCAATCTTGAACGCCGCACGGGGGCCAATGTCTGGATTGAGATGATCCTGACAGAGGGAAAAAACCGCGAAGTGCGCCGGGTGCTCGAATTTCTTGGGCTCAAAGTCTCTCGGCTGATCCGCACCCGCTATGGCCCTTTCCTGCTCGGCGATCTCGCGCCCGGCGAGATTGGCGAGGTCCGCCAGCATGACGTCGTCGCTTTCCGCCGCGACCCTACCCGAACCCCGGCGCCCGACCATGCCAAGCCACCAGCATCGCGCAGCCGCAATGATCGCACTGCCGCGCCTGCCAAGACCGATCGCCCCTATCGCGCGCCAAAGCCCGGCCCGGATGCTGCTGATCCGCGCAAGGCCCCGCGTGCCCCGGCACCAGCCGCGATCAAGCCCAAGCGATTCTATGACGCCAAGGAAAAAGGCGGTGTTACGCCGACCAAACCCACGCGGACAGGCGCGCGCAGCGACACCAGCGCCCGCGCACGCCGCACCGCCACTGATCCGCGCCGCAAAGAGGGCGAACTCGTCGATCGCCCGCGCGGGCCAGCGCCCGGCGCGCGCCCCGCGAAACCGGCACGACCCGGGGCCGGCAAGCCGCGCCCATCACGGACAAGGCGCTAAACGATGCGCGTGATTGCCGGACAATGGCGCGGTCGCCCGATCGTTGCGCCCAAAGGTGATGCCACCCGCCCCACCGCGGACCGCACCCGTGAAGCGCTGTTTTCGATGCTGATCAGCCGGATTGGCAGCTTTGAAGGGCTGGCAGTCGCTGATCTCTTCGCGGGGTCGGGCGCGCTGGGGATCGAGGCCCTGTCACGCGGCGCAGCGAGCTGCCTGTTCGTCGAACAGGATCGCCCGGCGATCGACGCGCTCCGCGCCAATCTCACCAAGCTCGGTGCGTCGGGCGATGTCCGCGCTATTTCGGTGTTGTCGCTGGGCAGCGCGCCCGCACCGCTCGACGTGATCATGATGGACCCGCCCTATGGATCGGGCGCAGGGGCGGTCGCGCTTGATAAGCTGGCACGGCTCGGCTGGGTTAGCCCGGCCAGCTGGGTTAGTATCGAAACCGCCTTTAACGAACCCGTCACTGTCGCCGGATTTCAGATCGATGCCGAACGCACGCATGGCAAGGCACGGATCACGCTGCTGCGTCAGCTGGTCGGCTGACGCCGAACCAGCAGCAGCCCTCCAAGGCTCAAGCCCGCAGCGACCATCAAATACACGCCGACCAATGCCAGCCCGCCGCGTTCGGCCAGCGCCTGCGCAACAATCGGCGCAAGCGCGCCACCAATGATTCCGCCCAGATTAAACGCCAGCGACACTCCGGTATAGCGGACCCCGGCGCCGAACAGCGACGGCAGCCAGGCGCCCAGTGGGCCATAGGCAAACCCCATCGCAAACAGCGCGAACGACAGCCATAACCAGACGATCACCAAGGAAGCTGCACCCAGCATCGGCCCCATCGTCAACCCGGCAATCACAGCGCCAGCAAAGCCCCAGCGCAGCATCGTCCCCGTGCCGAAGCGATCGGCCAGCGTGCAGGATAGGATCACCCCGGCGGCGAGGAAGGGTATCGCGAGCAGTTCGACAATCAAAAAAGCCTGGCGCGAATGACCCAAAGTCGTCGTGCCATAACCAAGTGCAAAAACTGTCGCGATATAGAACAACGCAAAGCACGCGATCACGCCAAAGGTGCCGGCGAGCGTGCTGCGCAAATCATGCCGCAGCAGCTGCGCGATCGGCACCTTGGGCAGCGCCCCATGCGCTGCTGCTTCAGCAAAGGCAGGCGTCTCCGTCAGCTTCAGGCGAACCCATAGCCCAACGAAAACCAAGGCTGCGCTCGCCAGAAACGGCAATCGCCAGCCCCAGGCGCGGAACTGATCGTCGTTCATCGTCAGGCCAAGGATTAGGAAAAACCCATTCGCAGCAATGAAGCCGATCGGCGCGCCCAACGGCGGGAACATCCCGAACCGGCCCGCCCAGCCCGGCGGTGCATTCTCCACCGCAAGCAACGATGCGCCGCCCCATTCGCCCCCCAGCCCCAACCCCTGGCCGAAACGAAGCACGCACAAGATCAGCGGCGCAGTCCAGCCGATCTGCGCATAGGTTGGCAGGAACGCGATCAATACCGTCGATCCGCCCATCAGCAGCAACGAGGCGACCAACGTAGATTTGCGCCTGACCCGGTCGCCAAAATGCCCAAAAATCGCCGCGCCCACCGGTCGGGCAATGAAGGCCAACCCAAAGCTGGCATAAGACAGCAGCAGCTGTGCCGCCTTGTCCTCCGCCGGAAAGAACAAAGGCCCAAACACCAAGGCGGCGGCTGTCGCGTAAATGTAAAAATCGTAGAACTCGATCGACGTGCCAACCAGGCTCGCCGTCAACACGCGGCGCTGGGCGAAAAGCGGATTGGGGGTTTGGGCGGCCATTGCTCCGCCATAACGATCCTGGCGCGCTTGGCGAGAGTCAGGGTACCGGGGTCAGGCGGCGCCCATGGCGCGGACGACGCTAAGGCCAACCCAATAAAGTCCGCCAGCGAGCGCCATCACCGTCGGCAATGTCAGCACCCAGGCCAGCGCCATGTTGCGGATTGTCCGCACCTGCAGCCCTGCGCCGCTGGCAACCGACGCCCCGGCAACGCCCGATGACAGGATGTGGGTGGTCGAAACCGGCAAGGCAAAAGCATCGGCCGCCAAAATCATCGTGGCGGCGGTCAGTTCAGCCGAAGCGCCCATGCCATAAGTGAGGTGCGATTTGCCGATCTTCTCGCCAACCGTGATGACGATCCGCTTCCAGCCAACCATCGTCCCCAGCCCCAGCGCAACCGCGACCGCGATCTTCACCCATAGCGGAATAAAGCGCGTGCTCGCTTCCATGCCCTTTTGGAAATCAGCGATCGTCTTGAGTTCGGGATCGGAAAATGTCGCATGGACATTCTTGCCCTTGGTCACCAGCTTGCTGGTGTCGAGCACCAGATACAGGTCATTGCGCAACCGCGATGTCGCGGCGGATGGCACATTGGCGAGTGTCCCATAGCCCGATACCGTGCTGGCAATCTGGCGTGAAACTGTGTCGACTGCTGCAAAAACAACAGGATCGTTAGCAGATTTGGTCTTGAGCGCGCTGGCGAGGATTTCGCGGGCGGTCCCCAGCGGCACCGTGGTTGATCCGGCATGCCCCTCAAAAACCGATGCCGCTGTGGTCGCCTGTTGAACAAAGGCTGGCGCGTTGACGTCCGGTCCGCGATTAAGCGCATAAGCGGTCGGCGCGCAGCCGATCAGGATCAGCATGATCAGGCCCATCCCCTTCTGCCCATCATTGCCGCCATGTGCGAAGGAAACCGCGGTGCAGGTGAAAATCAGCAGCGCCCTGATGCCGCGCGGCGGCGGCGCATTGCCTTCGGGCTTGGTATAAAGCTTGGGATTGCGCAGCACGCGCTTCATGATCAGCAACAGCAACAACGCCGTGCCAAAGCCGATCAGCGGTGCCAGCGCCAGCCCGGTCAGCACTTCTTGGGCCTTGCCCCAATTCACCCCCGATGTTGCCCCTGCGCCTGCCGACAGGATCTGGTTGGCCAATCCAACGCCCAGAATCGATCCGATCAGCGCGTGGCTAGACGAGTTGGGCAAGCCGACAAACCAGGTGGCCAAGTTCCAGAGAACAGCGGCAATCAGCAGTGCGAAGATCATCGCAAATCCGGCCGCACTGCCGATATTCAAGATCAGTTCGACAGGCAGCAAGGTGACGATCGAATAGGCAACCGCCCCCGATGACAGCATCACGCCCAGGAAATTGAAAAATCCGGACCAGACCACCGCCACCGGTGCCGTCATCGAATTGGTATAGATCACGGTTGCAACGGCGTTTGCGGTATCGTGAAAGCCGTTCACGAATTCAAAGCCAAGCGCGATGATCAGCGCCACGCCCAGCAGGATGATCGTCGCCAGCGCCAGCGTCTCACCAGCCTGCGCCGTTTCGCTGGCGATGCTGTATCCAGCAAAGCCAAGCCCCCCAATGATCGTCAGGATGAATAGCAAGCGCCCGATTGGGTTTGGGGGCACATCCAGCGCAGGACGATCAGGCGAGGGCGCGCCAGATGCTGCGCCCGGCAGGGCTTCGGTGGAAAAGGAATTGCTGGCCATGAGTCTTCCGTGGCGTGCTTCTATGTCAGTCCGATGACAGTCAACGCCACCTCTGCGCGCCCTTAGCGGTGAAGCATCCGATCGATCAACTGTCCGGCCGCAAATAAGCGCATGAGTTCAGGATAATGCGGGTCGTTGCGTCAGCGACGGATTGCCGATCAGGCGTTAACACCACCCATAATCATGGCTCGCGCGCCAACACCGCCGCCATGGCCGGCATCACCGCCTGCAACGCCTTGACCGGCCGGATCATCACGCGAAAATTGGTGATTTTGTCGTCGTCGTCCCAATGAATGATGTCGACGCCGTTGACCTGAATGCCGTCCAAATCGAGCGCGAATTCCAGAACGGCAGAGGTCTTGCCAATCCATTCCTCCACATAACGAAAACTCGGCGTCCCCAGCACCGCCTGGGCTGCCGACAAATATTTGATCGTGATCGCTTTACCCAATTGCGGGGTATGCACGGCGGGGGACTGAAAGATGCAGTCTTCGGCGATCAAATCATGCAGGCCGTGCGGATCGCGTGCCTCCATCAGCCGATGCCAGTGATCGATTGCCGCCGCCATACTGCCCTCCCCGAATTCTCGCCATCACGCTATCAGCTTCGCCGTGCAGCACAAGCGCGCTTGCCCGATGCGTCGCCGTTCCCTACCTGTTCACCGATGAGTCTCCCCGCTGAAACCCCACAGGACCCGCCCTATATCCGCGGCCTCAATCCCCCGCAGCGCGAGGCGGTGCTGACGACTGAAGGGCCCGTGCTGGTGCTGGCGGGCGCGGGCACCGGGAAAACGGCGGCGCTCACCGCCCGGCTTGCCCATCTGCTGTACACCCGCAAAGCCTATCCCAGCGAAATTTTGTCGGTGACCTTCACCAACAAGGCCGCGCGCGAGATGCGGCACCGCGTGCGCGCGATCGTGGGCGATGTCGTGGAAGGGATGCCATGGCTGGGCACCTTCCACGCGATCGGCGCCAAGATGCTCCGGCGGCATGCCGAGCTGGTCGGGCTGCAATCAAACTTCACCATTCTTGATACCGATGATCAGTTGCGGTTGTTGAAGCAGCTGATCATCGCCGCCGATCTCGATGAGAAACGCTGGCCCGCCCGGCAATTGGGCGGGATGATCGATGGGTGGAAAAATAAAGGGCTGACCCCCGCCGATATCGATGCTGGTGAGAGCGAAGCCTATGCCAATGGTCGCGGTCAGGAGATGTACGCTGCCTATCAGGCGCGGCTGATCGCGCTAAACGCCTGCGATTTCGGCGACTTATTGCTCCACATGCTGACCATTTTGAAGCGCGACCGTGAGGTGCTCAGCCAGTATCAGCAGCGCTTTCGCTACATCATGGTCGACGAATATCAGGACACCAACAGCGTCCAGTATCTCTGGCTCCGCCTGCTCGCGCAGGAGCGCAAGAACATCTGCTGCGTGGGCGACGATGACCAGTCAATCTATTCATGGCGCGGCGCGCAGGTGGAAAACATCCTGAAGTTCGAGAAGGATTTTCCGGGCGCCAAGGTCATCAAGCTCGAACAAAATTACCGTAGCACGCCGCATATTCTTGCTGCCGCATCGGGCGTGATCGCGAATAATTCAGGCCGCCTTGGCAAGACATTGTGGACCGACGAGTCGGAGGGCGAAAAGGTCAAAGTGCTCGGTATCTGGGACGGACCCGAAGAAGCGCGGCGCGTCGGCGAGGAAATCGAATCAGCGCAGCGCGGCGGCAGATCGCTCGATGAAATCGCGATTCTCGTCCGCGCCCAGCATCAGACCCGCGAGTTCGAAGACCGCTTCATCGCCATCGGCATGCCCTATCGCATCGTCGGCGGCTTCCGCTTCTACGAGCGCGCCGAAATCCGCGATGCGCTGGCCTATCTGCGCGTCGTCAGCCAGCCCGCCGACGACCTCGCCTTCGAACGCATCGTCAACGTGCCCAAGCGTGGCCTTGGCGACAAGGCGGTCCAGAAAGTGCACCTCCTGGCCCGCGCGCAAGGCGTGCCGCTTACCACCGCTGCCGCCCGCATCCTCGATACCGACGAGCTGACCCCACAGGCCCGCAAGTCGCTGGGGAATTTCGTGATCGACATGGCCCGCTGGCGACAGATGGCCGCCGACCTGCCGCATCCCGAGCTCGCCCGCCAGATCCTCGACGAAAGCGGCTACACCGCCGTGCTCCAGGCGGAGAAATCGACCGAAGCCTCAGGCCGGCTTGAAAACCTTTCCGAACTCGTCCGGGCGATGGAGGAGTATGAGACGCTTGGCGCGTTCCTGGAGCATGTCAGCCTCGTCATGGACAATGAGGCGCAGGCTGAGGATGCCAAGGTCACCATCATGACGATCCATGCCGCCAAGGGGCTGGAATATGACACCGTCTTTCTGGTCGGCTGGGAAGAAGGGCTGTTCCCGTCACAACGCGCGATCGATGAAGGTGGGCTCGCCAGCCTGGAGGAGGAACGCCGCCTCGCCTATGTCGCGATCACCCGCGCGCGGCGGCGCGCGATCATCCTCCACGCCGCCAATCGCCGGATTTATGGCCAATGGACATCAAGTATCCCCAGCCGCTTTGTCGGCGAATTGCCGCCTGCGCATATCGACACCGAGAGCAGCATGTCGGGTGGCGAAAGCCTGTGGCGGGCCAATTGGTCCGAACGGGCTGATCCCTTCGCGGACGTCGCGCGTGGCACTGGCCGAGGGCCCGGCTGGCAGCGCGCGGCGGGCGTTAACCCCGGCGGTGGCTTCACCAGCCGTACCTTTGTTCGCGAACCGTCAAGGGTTGTCGAAGCGCGCGCGAGCGCAGTCAGCATCGGCAACAAGGGCCGCGATGACGTGTCGCTCGGCCTCCGGGTCTTCCATCAGAAGTTCGGCTATGGCGTTATCGCTGAGATTGAAGGCAACAAGCTCGAGATCGATTTCGAAACCGCCGGGCGCAAGCGCGTAATGGATAGCTTCGTCACGGTCGGCTGAACCGCACCGTTGCTTCAACCACGATCGTCGCTCTCGCGCAGGCCCTGAATCAATCCCTCAGGCGCGATCGACCATCATCAGCGTCACACCGGCATAGCGTGGCTCGATGGGATCAAACAGCTCGATCGGCACAAAAGAGCGGTCAGTCAGTTTGATTTCACCAAGGCCGCTTAGCCGGTAGGTCCCCAATTTCAGCTCACGCGGCGGCTTGCCATCGCGCTCAACGGCGACTGCATCGATGTGAAGCTCGTCGTGCTTGGTGTACATGATGTGCGGTGCGAGCGTCACCAAGCCGCGATTATAGACGGCAGTCAGGCACAGTCGGCGGACAATCGCTTCAAGGATTGTCGGAACCGGGCCGGTCGGGGCGTTGTCATCGCCTTGGGATTCGGGCTGCTTCATGGCGCCTTCCTAGCACAAAATGGTGCAGTGCAACAGATGGTGTTGCAGGCGCATCAAACAAGTTTTGCTGATGGGTCAATTTTCGGCCAATCGAGGCATCCCAGGCAACGGTTTTGCCGCGCTGATCGATGCCCATGTACCGAACCGGATTGCACCGCCATGCCCCACCCGTTGATTGCTAAGCTCAACCTTGCTCCGCATCCCGAAGGGGGCTGGTACCGCGAGACCTTTCGCCAGCCAGCACCCGGCGGTGGCCGCGGGTTGGCAACCGCGATCCTGTTCCTCCTTGAACAGGGGCAGCGCTCGCACTGGCACCGGGTTGATGCGACCGAGCTTTGGCTGTGGCACGCTGGCCACCCGCTGCTGCTGAAGATCGACATGGAAACGCATGTCCTGGGCGGCGCGCCGTTGGACGGGCAGCTGCCGCAAGCGATCGTTCCCGCCAATGCGTGGCAAGCTGCCGAGGCGGTGGATGGCTGGGCGCTGGTCAGTTGCGTGGTGACGCCGGCATTCGACTTTGCCGGGTTCGAACTTGCCGAACCCGGCTGGTCACCCTTGGCTTAGCGTCTCTAAAATACTGCCTTCGCCGACGCTTCCTTCATCATTGCTTGGCGCACCAGCGGCACAGGTGGGCCGCCATAACTGAGGAACGCGTCGTGGAAGCCCTTCCACGCCTTGGCTCCCCCCCGGCTGGCCGTCCAATCCGCGCGTAATTTGCGGATCATCAGTTTGCCAAGTGTATAGTTGAGATAGGCCGGGTCATAGGTACCCCGCGCCGATTGTTGGCGTGCCGTGCCCTCATCCTGATGGCATTCGGTGACGAATAATTGCCGCGACTGCTCCTGCGTCATCGTGCCGGAATGCAGCCGGATCGCCGACAGGAACCGGCAATCGCGCAACAGCGCATTACCTAGCTGGCCGATATGCGTTTCTGGATCGCCCTTGTTCAGGCCGGCTTCCCACATCATTTCCTCGGCATAATGCGCCCAGCCCTCGGCAAAGGCATAGCCGACGAACAATTGCCCGAACAAAGAGGGTGATCGGTTGGCATGGAGAAACTGGACGAAATGGCCAGGCATCACCTCATGCACCGAGGTGAAGAGCAGATCCTGCTTGCCGGGCACGAACCCGTCCTGCACTTCCTTGCTCCAGCTCGGATCAGGCGGCGAGATATAATAGACCGAAGGAATGCCCTTATCGAACGGCCCAGGCGGATCGATATAGGCGGAGTTTTGCCGATTATAGGGCGGGCTTTCCTCGACCAAAGCCGCTTCGGTGCCGGGAATCGACACCAGATCATGGTCGATCACGAACGCCCGCAGCATCGGAATTTGCCGCCGTGCCTCAGCCACCGGGCCGCCATCGGGCTTGTTGGCGTTCATCTTGGCCGTACACGCCTCAATCGTTGCCCCAGGCGCAAATTTGGCGCAGGCCTCGGTCAACGCTGCCTGATTGCGCTTTAGGTCAGCCACGCCAATCTTTTCCAGCTCGGCGAGCGGGGCATCGACACCCTCGGTCGCGGCAAGCATGCGGGAAAACCGCTCTGCCCCCAGCGCGAAATCCTGCGTTGCCGTGCTGCGCTGGCTCTCCAGCCATGTGCCAATCTCGCGCATGGACTTGGCAGCCGATAGTGCCGCGACGTCGAACTGCTGCTGCAGCGCGGAGTCTTTCACCTCGGCAAACGCCTTTTTGGCGTCCCCGGCATAGAAATCAGCAAAGCCGTTGAAACCGGCCACGCCATAATTGACGAAGCTCAGCGGCATCGGGGTCTTCAGATTGGCGCGGATATTGGGCGCCTGCGCCGTCACGCTGTTGAAGAACTTGATCATCGCCTTCATCCGCGTCGGCGCATCGGCATAGGGCCGGGCGATATAGACATTGGGATCAAGCCCGCCGCCAACATAATAGGTTGGATTGTGGTGCGGTTGATCGGCGTCCTCCAGCCAGAACAACTTGCCCTGCGCCACCTTGACCAGATAATCGCGCTCGAACCGATCCGCGTCGGAAAGTTTGGTGGCATCAAAGTTGGCCGCAGCGGCAATCGTCTCTTTCAGGAAATCGCCTTGTTTCTTCAGGCCAGCAGCGCTCCAATCCGGCAATTGGCCGTCAAATTCATGCTTGCCCTGGTAAACGGCATTGGCCGGGTCCAGTTCGAACCAGCGGTTGACGAAATTGTCGCGAAACTTCGTCCAGTCGCCAGCCTGTGCCATTGCCGCCATTGATCCAGCGGGCACGGTCGCCACCGGCCCGCACCCCGCCAGCGCCAACAAACTAGCTGCCCATAATATGCCGATACGCATCCACTGCTCCCATGTGAGTCGATGGACGCGAAGCTGGCAGGTTGCGCCCATTCCCGCCAGCCCCAAGACCGGTCGGCGATGGGCTGGCGCCTTTGAACCGGTCAAGAAAAGCTTGGCGGCGCGAAGCAAACGCTGATTGACCCGCTGGCCAGTTGCGATCTAAAGCCGCTGCAGATGACCACGCCGACCCACCCCTTTCAAATCGACAATTTCGTCTATTACTGGGCGGCCCGTTTCACCATGACGATCGCCCAGAATGCGATGATCATCGTGATCGGCTGGCAGACTTACACAATTGCGCGCGAAAGCATGGGCCCGAGCGGCGCGGCGGCGCAGCTGGGGCTGATCGGTTTACTCCAGTTCCTGCCCTTGTTCTTTTCAACTCCGATCACCGGCTGGGTCGCGGACCGGTTCGATCGCCGCTGGATCACCCGGGCGACGGTGACGCTGCAGATCCTGTGCGCGCTGGCGCTCGCTCTTGTGACCTATGCCGGAACAATGACCCTACCCGTCTTGTTTTCTGTCGCCGTCGCATTGGGCTTCTGCCGTGCCTTTGCTGGCCCCGCCTTTGGCGCGCTCGCGCCCAATCTGGTGCCGCGGGAAATCCTGCCAACGGCAATCGCGCTCAGTTCGATCTCGTGGCAGGTTGGCACGATCATCGGGCCAGCGCTTGGCGGGATGGCTTATGCCTGGGCTCCCTATGCGGCCTATGCCTTGGCGACGGCGCTGTTCACTGCGGCGCTGATTTGCCTGATGCTGATCGGCCCGGTGCCGCGCACCACGATCCCTGGCAAGGCCCATCCGCTGCGGCAAATCGCCGATGGGCTCGCCTATGTTGGCCAGAACAAGCTGGTCCTGGGAACAATCACGCTCGATCTGTTCGCGGTCTTTCTGGCCGGCACCACCGCGCTGCTGCCAATCTATGCCCATGATATCTTGAAAGTCGGCCCGTTCGGCCTGAGCCTGTTGGCGTCGGCGCCGGCAGTGGGCGCATCGGTAACCGCGATCTTTTTCTCATTCCGCCCGATCAAGCACAATGTCGGCCCCAAAATGCTCTGGTCAGTGATGGTTTATGGCAGCGCGACGATCATCTTCGGGCTGTCTCAGGTGATGGCGCTCAGCCTGGCTGCGCTCGCCGTGGCCGGGGCGGCCGACATGTTCTCCGTCTATATCCGCCAATCGCTGATCCAGCTATACACGCCCGACGACAAACGCGGTCGGGTGGGTGCGGTATCGCAGCTGACCATTTCCGCATCGAATGAACTGGGCGAAGCGGAATCGGGCTTTCTTGCTGCGGCACTCGGCCCGGTCGGCGCGGTCTTGATCGGCGGCGGCGGGGCGATTGTGGTGACGATCCTGTGGACCTATCTATTTCCCAGCATAAGACGCGCAAAAAGCTTTGATCCTGCCGCGAATACCCCCGAAGATTTGCCCAAAGAGATGGAGGCCATCGCATGAAAGCCAACTCGATCCTGGAAACGATCGGCAACACGCCGCATATTCGCGCCAGCAAATTATTCCCGGATACAGAGGTTTGGATCAAGTCCGAACGCTCCAATCCTGGTGGGTCGATCAAGGACCGGATTGCGCTGGCAATGGTGGAAGCTGCCGAGGCGTCGGGCGCGCTCAAACCCGGCGGCACCATAATTGAGCCGACCAGCGGCAATACGGGTGTCGGTCTGGCGATGGTAGCGGCCGTCAAGGGCTATACGCTGATCCTGGTCATGCCTGAGAGCATGTCGATCGAGCGTCGCAGGCTGATGCTCGCTTATGGCGCGACATTCGATCTTACCCCGCGCGAAAAGGGAATGCGCGGCGCAATTGAGCGCGCCATGGCCTTGGTTGATTCCATGCCCGGTGCCTGGATGCCGCAGCAATTTGAAAATCCCGCCAATATCGATGTCCATACCCGCACCACGGCGCTTGAAATCCTGGCCGATTTCGCTGCGACCCCGATTGACGTGATCATCACCGGGGTCGGCACGGGTGGCCACATCACTGGCATTGCCGAAACCCTGAAGCAGCATTGGCCCGCGTTGAAAGTCTATGCCGTCGAACCAGCGGCATCACCCGTCATTTCCGGCGGCGCTCCAGGGCCGCATCCGATTCAGGGGATTGGCGCGGGTTTCATCCCCACCAATCTCCATACCGCGTCGATCGATGGCACCATCAAGGTCGAAGCAGGGGCCGCCAAGGAGATGGCGCGCCGCGCCGCCGCGGAAGAAGGGATGTTGATCGGCATCAGCTCCGGTGCAACGCTCGCGGCGATCGCCCAAAAGCTTCCCGATCTGCCCGATACCGTCCGCGTCCTCGGCTTTAATTATGACACGGGCGAGCGCTATTTGTCCGTCCCGGATTTTCTGCCCGAAGGCTAAACTGAACGTTGCATTTACCGAAAAACCCCAGTATCATGGCCGAGTCGTGGGGGCACGTTCAGGGGAATGGGAATGCGAAAGGCGATGATTTGCGTTAGCGTGATGCTAGCGATTCTACAGCTTTGGCCGATGATTTTTGGTAATTCAGTGACGCCCGCGCAAGTGGTAGCGACGGCCGCACCAAGCACTTTGGCGGCATCGATCATCCCCGCCAAACAGGCGGCATTACCCGCAAATGCCACCGTGGGAACGATCAAACTGACGAGCCAAGCGGTTGGTCAGACTGGACATATTAGCTGTTACCGCCATTATGAAATCGCCTTTGCTGCCTGCGCACCCAATGATCGCGCCTGCCGCATGAAATCCGCAGACCAGTGGGATTTGTGCGAAGCAACAGGCTTTTGGGGCAACTGACTGGCGATCATGCTGGCCGGTCCGGGACAGGAGTCGGCGGCCGGGAGATGGGGCTGATCGAGTCGTTACGCCGCGATTTCGCTCTTTTGCCAATGATGACGGATATGTTTCATCTTGAGACTCGGGCGTGGCGCGCATCAGGCGGCCTGCCCCCTCCCATCGCCAGTCCTGCTGCACCGCTTCGCGGATCGACCATTCTACGCTAAGGGCCGGAACGAAATGTCGTTCGGGCCCTTTTGATGCTGATGTCACCTGCCTTTTCTCCCGCCCCAACAGATAGTCGGGGTTCGCTAAACCAGCGTCTGTTTGGTCGTCCCGGTCGGACAATGAGCATCACGCTGGCGGTGATTGCGACATTGGCAATTGCCGTGCCCACCGCAATCATTTCATCGATCGCGCCCGCCAAGTACGCCCGCGTTTTGACGCCGGCGGCGCTGCCGGTCATCCCAAAAGCGGTGATGCCCCCGGTCGACCCCGTCAGCCTGGCGGCGATCACGGCTGATGATGCCCGGGTCATCAATGCAACGGTCCCGTTTACGGCAGCGCCGGTGCCCGCCGCCAAGCCATTTCGACTGACCGACGCGCCGCTCGCATCGCTTCGAGCGATCGATTGCCTGGCGACGGCGGTTCTATATGAGGCCGGCGATGACTCGATCGGGCAGCGCGCTGTTGCCCAGGTTGTGCTCAATCGCGTGCGCCACCCTGCCTTTCCAAAGACGATTTGCGGCGTGGTCTTTCAGGGATCGGAACGGCGGACCGGCTGCCAGTTTACTTTTGCGTGCGATGGCGCCTTGATCCGGCATAGCTGGAATGACGCCGCCTGGGACCGCGCCCGCGCCGTGGCGCGAGAGGCATTGAGCGGCAAGGTATTTGCCAAGGTCGGCTATGCCACCCATTATCACACCGATTGGGTTGTGCCCTATTGGAGCGCCAGTCTGGATAAGGTGAGCGCTGTCGGTACGCACCTGTTCTTCCGGTGGACGGGTTGGTGGGGCACGCCACCGGCATTTAATCGCCAGATCGCCAGTGAAGAACCGGCTATCGGCCAGCTTGCGCGCTTTTCACCGGTGCATTCAACTGGCCTCTATCCGTTTGCACCACAATCGACGGCGACGTCAGCAGAGCGCTTTGCCGCGATTTTGGCCGCGGCCTATGCCGGACCTGGCCCAATCGCCGGAAACGATGATGCCTTTTTGGTGACAATCGACCGTAGTACCGACCCGGACAGCTTACGACGCCTTGCCGAAGCAGGCTGCGGTATCCGCTCCTATTGCAAATATATGATCTGGACTGAGCGTCATGCGGCCCCAACCGCCTTGCCGCTTGAACCCTCGCAGATAGCAACGATGGCGTTCAGCTATTTGCGTGATCGGTCACGCGGCTTTGAAAAGGCGCTTTGGAACTGCGACCAATTTCCCCGCGCCGATCGCAAACAATGCATGAAGGTGCAGACATTTGTTCCCGGTGCTCAACTGGCTGACCGGGAAAGCAAAGGGCCCGTAACGCTCAGCCCGGTTGGTGAAAAAATAACCCGCGCTTCTGCGGCCGACCCCTTGCCTGGGGCCAGCGCAATCCCGCCCCAGAAACCTGTGCCAACACCGCCGACGCCCTAACGCCAGCGGTGTCGCCGCCTATCAGGCCGCTTCGAACATTTCAGGCGACAGCGCCATAATCGCTTCTGCCCCGCCCTCGATCTTGCGGCGTAGCGCGCCAGCGTCAGGCAAAATGCGTTCGGCAAAATATCGCGCGGTCACCAGCTTGGCTTCAAGGAACGCCTTGTCGCCCTTGCTATCAGCAAGCGCCTTGGTCGCGGCTGTCGCCATGCGCAGCCACATCAGGCCGAGCGCGACGATCCCCATCAAATGCATATAGCTATGCGCGCCAGCGCCGACATTATTTGGGTTGGCGATGCCATTTTGTACGAACCACAGAGTGGATGCCTGGAGATCGTTGGTCGCGCGCTCAAGCCGGGTCGCGAAGTCAGCCAAAGAGGCATCCTGCTTTGCCACCGCGATTTCTTCGCCAAGCATCTTGAACAGCGTCTGCACCGCGCGGCCGCCATTGGTGGCAAGCTTGCGGCCGACCAGATCCATCGCCTGCACGCCATTGGTGCCTTCATAGATCATCGCAATCCGGGCATCGCGGACATATTGCTCCATGCCCCATTCGGCAATGTAGCCATGGCCGCCGTAAACCTGCTGGGCATTGGTCGCGATCTCATAGCCCTTGTCGGTGCCATAGCCCTTGATAACCGGGGTCAGCAGCCCGATCAGATCATCGGCAAGCTGGCGCTCCTCCTCGGTCTGCGCGAAATGGGTGAGGTCGACTTGCAGCGCGCCCCACAGGCACAAAGCGCGCAAGCCTTCGGTCAGCGCCTTGGCATCCATCAACATCCGCCGCACATCGGGGTGGACGAACAAGGTGTCGGCCTTTTCGGTCGGCTCAGCGGCCCCCGTCAGCGCACGGCCCTGTCGGCGGTCATGGGCATATTGCACGGCATTCTGGTACGCGGTCTCGGCGACGCCCAGTCCCTGCATACCAACGCCCAACCGCGCCGCGTTCATCATGATGAACATGGCCGCCAGCCCCTTCATCTCGTCGCCGACCAGCCAGCCCGCCGCACCGTCATAGTTCATCACACAAGTCGAATTGGCGTGAATGCCCATCTTGTGCTCGATCGACCCGCACGAAACCGCGTTGCGCTCCCCAAGCGAGCCGTCGTCATTGACGAGGAATTTCGGCACCACAAACAGTGAAATGCCCTTCGAACTCTCCGGCGCGCCCGGCGTCTTCGCCAGCACCAGGTGGATGATATTCTCGGTCAGGTCATGCTCGCCCGACGAGATGAAGATCTTGGTGCCGGTGATCGACCAGCTGCCGTCAGCCGCTGGTTCAGCGCGCGTGCGGATCAGGCCGAGATCAGTGCCACATTGTGGCTCGGTCAGGTTCATCGTCCCGCCCCATTCGCCAGACACCATTTTGGGGACGTATTTTGCCTTTTGCTCAGGGCTGCCCTTGACGAGCAGTGAAGCAATCGCGCCGTGGGTGAGGCCGGGATACATGGCAAAGGCCATGTTGGCCGACATCATATATTCCTCAAACGCCGACGAAACGACGTGCGGCATTGCTTGGCCGCCAAACTCCTCCGGTGCGCCGAGCGTCGACCAGCCGGATTCGACAAAAGCAGCATAAGCCTCCTTGAACCCCTTTGGCGTCGTCACACTGCCATCGGGATGGCGGGTGCAGCCCTCTTGATCGCCAGACTGGTTGATCGGGAACAGCACCTCGGCAACGAACTTGCCGCCTTCCTCCAGCACCGCATCGACCACATCAGGGGTAGCGTTCTGAAAGCCCGGCAGATTGGCGTAGCGATCGAGTCCGACAACATGCTCCAGGATGAAGCGCGTATCGCGCACCGGCGGGGTGTATTTCGGCATGGTCAGTCCTTCTGGTTACGCGGCCCGATTTAAGCGAGCCCGGGTTCGATCACGGCAATGAAGTGCGTCAATTCTTCGATCGCGGCATCAATATCGTTTTTCTGGGCGGAAAGCAGGGCAATCCGGTCGCGGCAACGCGCAATTGTGACCTCACGCTGCGCGCGTCGGCCATCGCCAATATCGTAAAGATCGATCATCTCGCGAATCTCGGCCAGGCTGAACCCCACCCGCTTTCCGCGCAGAATCCAGGCAAGCCGGGCGCGATCACGCGGCGAATAGATCCGCACGGTGCCGCGGCGTTCGGGGGCGATCAGTCCTTCATCCTCATAGAAGCGCAGCGCCCGCGCGGTAACGCCAAACTCAGCCGACAAATCCGAAATCGAAAAACGATGCCGATCGGGCAACGGTTCGATTGGGGCATAAGCGGGTAAGGTCGTCATGCGCGGAAATTACTTCCCGTTTACGTGAACGTCAATCACCTGCAGCGCTCAACCGCCCGGCGTGCAGAGCAATTTGCCCTTCGGGTTACGCAGCGTCGATGCCTCAGACACCGATTCGCTCAACCGCCGGACGTCAAGCGCGGCAAAAGAGGCGCGGCGAGCGCATAATTTCTCGCAAGCCGCTGGCAGACGGCCTGGAAAGACGATTCGATCCCCTTCGAATCGGGCATCGAAATCGCAGCCCGCCGCCCCGGCAAAATTGATGTGCAATGCCTCGCCCACCCGCGTTACCGTTCCCGAACCGCTGCAACTTTGCTGATCGCCGTAATCGACAAAAGCGCCGATCCGGTAGTTAAGCTGATCAGGCACCACACAAATTCGGTCGGTATCCCGAGCATAGAGCCCGGTGATATCGGTATTAGCCGGATCAGCGATGACACCGGCCGCTATCGCAGCACTTTCCAGATCGGGCGCGGCACTTGGCCGGGGCTGGAGTGATGGCGGCTTTGATTCGCCCGAACACCCCGCCAGCCCCAATGCCAGCAGAACAGCCAGCGCAGCCCTCATCGGATCGGCACCAGGCTATCGCCCTCAACCCGGCGATAGAAGCAGCTTGGCGCACCAGTATGGCAAGCGGGGCCGGTTGGATCCACGATCAGCCAAACAGCATCCTGGTCGCAATCGATTCGAATATCACGAACTTTCAATATATTACCGCTGGTTTCGCCCTTTTTCCACAAGCTTTGGCGGCTTCGCGACCAGAACACCGCCTCTCCACTCGTACGGGTGGCGGCGAGCGCCTGGGCCGTCATATGCGCGACCATCAGCAGATCGCCAGACGACCGATCAGTCACCACCGCGGTGATGAGGCCTGCAGAATCATATTTTGGGTCCAGCACCAGGCCGGTTTCTCGCGAGTCGGTCATGGGGGTTCTTTAGCGCATCGGTGGCGCTCCCCCATATTTATCGACGAACTGTCGCGATCAATGATGACAAATGCGCGACAAACCCAATTCGCATCCCTATATGGCGGGCTCGGCGCAACCAATGGGCTAGCATGCTGACCACAAATCCATTCGAAGATGACAAGCTGCGTGAGGAATGCGGCATCTTTGGCGTCTCCGGCACCGATGGCGAAGCGGCGGCTTTGGTCGCGCTTGGTCTCCATGCATTGCAGCATCGCGGGCAGGAAGCGGCCGGCGTCACCAGCTTTGACGGGCGTGAATTCCACACCCATCGCGCGATGGGGCATGTCGCGGGCAACTTCGATCGCGACGAAGTGATTCGCGCGCTCGTCGGCACGGTAGCGTGCGGGCATGTCCGCTATTCGACGACCGGCGAGACGGCATTGCGCAACATCCAGCCGCTCTATGCCGATCTGGCCAGTGGTGGCTTCGCTATTTCGCATAATGGCAATATTTCCAATGCGATACGGCTGCGGCGCGAACTGGTCCGGCGCGGATCGATCTTCCAATCGACCTCAGATACCGAGGTGATTATCCATCTCGTCGCGACCTCCAACTATCGCACCCTGCTCGACAAATTCATTGATGCGCTGAAGCAGGTCGAAGGGGCCTATTCGCTGATCGTGATGACGCCTGAAGGCATGATTGCCTGTCGCGATCCGCTCGGCTTCAGGCCACTGGTGATGGGTCGATTAGGCGATGCGGTGATCTTTGCCTCAGAAACCGTCGCGCTCGATGTGGTGGGCGCGACCTTTGAACGCGCGATCGATCCCGGCGAACTCGTCATTGTCCAGGGTACCGAAGTGCGATCGATTCGGCCGTTCCCGCCCGTCGCGGCGCGGCCGTGCATCTTTGAATATGTCTATTTCTCACGACCCGATTCGATTGCGGACGATCGTTCGGTCTATTCCGTACGCAAGGCGATCGGCGCGCAACTGGCAATTGAAAGCCCGGTTGAGGCTGATCTGGTCATCCCCGTGCCCGATTCGGGCACGCCGGCGGCGATCGGGTACGCTCAGCAATCGGGCATCCCGTTCGAACTCGGCATCATCCGGTCGCATTATGTCGGCCGCACCTTCATTCAGCCCGGCGACAAGGTCCGCCACCTTGGCGTCAAGCTGAAGCATAACGCCAATCGCGCGCTGATTCGCGGCAAGAAAATCGTCCTCATCGATGATTCGATCGTGCGCGGCACCACCAGCCTGAAGATTGTGCAAATGATGCGCGAAGCGGGCGCTGCCGAGGTGCATATGCGCATCGCCAGTCCGCCAACCCGGCATAGCTGCTTTTACGGCGTCGATACGCCCGAACGAGCAAAGCTGCTGGCGGCCCAGCTCGACGTTGGTGGGATGACTGATTTCATTCATGCCGACAGCCTGGCCTTTGTCTCAATCGACGGGCTCTACAAGGCGCTCGGCCAGCCCAAGCGATCCGACACCCGCCCCAGCCATTGTGACGCCTGTTTCACCGGCGATTATCCGACGACATTGACCGACCAGGACGAATGCGAGACGGTCGATCAGTTCGCGATGCTTGCCGAACGGGTGATCTAACCCCCTTCCCTGCCCCCTCGTCTATCAGCACCCCGCCCCGCCGCATGATGGAGGGCGACTGGAGTATCGCCGTGACCGACAAGCCCTTCGCTTCGCAAATTGCCCTGGTCACAGGGGCAAGCCGCGGCATTGGTGCAGCAACTGCCAAGGCGCTGGCGGCAGCCGGCGCGCATGTCGTGCTCACCGCGCGCACCACCGGTGGGCTCGAAGAGGTTGAGGAGGCCATTTATGCCAGCGGCGGCACGGCTACGATCGCGCCGCTAAACCTGGCCGAGAATGACAGCATCGCCCGGCTTGCGACGGCCTTGGCAGGTCGTTGGGAAAAGCTCGATATCCTGGTCCTCAGCGCGGCGGCCTTGGGCACGCTCAGCCCGGTGGCTGAAATTGATCCCAAGGAGCTGGCCCAGATATTGACGCTCAACGTCAGCGCGCAGGTCGCCTTGCTCACTGCGTTCAACCCGATGCTGCGCAAATCCGCGCACGGCCGGGTGATCGGGCTGACCAGCTCGGTTGCCCGCGATCACCGGGCTTATTGGGGTGAATATGCTGCCTCCAAGGCAGCATTTGAGGCTATTGTCACCAGCTATGGCCAGGAAATGGTCAATATCAGCCCAATCCGCACCGCCCTGATTGATCCCGGCGCGACCCGCACGACCATGCGCGCACGCGCCTATCCAGGCGAGAATCCGGCGTCGGTCAAGGATCCGGCGGTGGTCGGCGCGCGGATCGCTGCGTTGCTGGCGGAAGATTTCGAAACCGGGCATTTTGAACGGATTGAGGGCTAACCCTCACAGTTCCTGTTAGATAGATTTGACGGCGTTGAGCGCCCTTTCACGCGCTTCGCGGTGGCCAATGCGTTTGGGCGGATAGCCTGTTGGCCGGCATCCAGCCGCTTCCGGATCATGGATCACCCCGTCGCTCAGTCTGGCCAATTCGGGCACCCAGCGACGGATGTAATCCTCAGCGCCAAATTTCTCTGATTGGGAAAGCGGCGCCATGATCCGCACGAACATATTCGAATCGATGCCGGTGCCCGAAGTCCACTGCCAGTTTACGGCATTGCTGCCATAATCGGCATCGACCAGCGTATCCCAAAACCATTGCTCGCCACGCCGCCAATCGATCAACAGATGTTTGACGAGGAAAGAGGCCGCGATCATCCGAACGCGGTTATGCATCCACCCCGTTTCCCAAAGCTGGCGCATCCCGGCATCGATAATCGGATAGCCCGTGCGCCCCTGTTGCCATGCATGGAGATCGGCTTCGGCTGCCGACCCTTCACGCCAGGCCAGCGCATCAAAGGCCGGGCGCGCATTGGCGCTGCCATAATCGGGGAATTGCAGGATCACATTTTGGGCATAATCACGCCAGCCAAGTTCGCTTAAGAACGTGTCGACCGATCCCCCGGCCCCGGCAAAGCGATGCCAAAGCGTGGCAGGCGAAACCTCGCCGAAATGGAGATGCGGCGAAAGCGATGAGGTGCCGACAATAGAGGGCAGATTGCGTTGCTCTGCATAGGCCGCAGCGATCGGATCAAACGCCGCCACCCGCGCGAGCGCGCCCGTCTCGCCCGGCGTCCAGGCCGCCGCCATCCCCGTTGCCCAATTGGGTTTGGTCGGCAATAACTTCCAATCACGCAGATCTTCGCTTTCCGGCCATTCCGCTGGGCCAGCAATGCGCTCCGGCGTGGCGCGGGACAGCCGAGGCGGCATTGTCGCTTGCAGCGCCCGCCAAAAGGGCGTGAAAATCTTATACTGGCCGCCACTGCCCGTCGCAATCGATCCGGGCGGCGCGAGATAATTGCCGTCATGCAGCATCAGATCGAGCCGCTTGGCCACCGCCTTCTGCGCATTGCGCCACCATGGCTCATAATGCTGCAGCGCATGTACGCGCACGCTGCCGGTTTCTGCGGCGAGCGTGCTCAGCACATCCTCGCAACGCCCGCGCCGCAGGATCAGCCGCGATCCATGCGCCCGCAGTGCCGTGTCGAGCGCCGTGAGGCTATGATGGAGCCACCAGCGTGACGCGCCGCCCATTCGCCGATGGCGCGGCGTTTCGTCATCAAGCACATAAACCGGCACAACCGGTCCCTCCGCCGCTGCGGCAATCAGCGCCGCGTGATCGGCGAGCCGCAGATCGCGGCGGAACCATAACAATGTTGGTGCGGTCATGCCTGGGTCATCCCGTGTTGGCGACGAGGCACTGGCCGCTCGGTAAACGCCGTGCCGAGCGCCAGCATCGATGCGACATGGCGACGCGCAACTTCCATTGCATCAAGGCCATAGCCACCGCCAAGCGTGCTTGCCAGCGGCACAGCGCGATCGATCGCGAGCCCAGCGACAAATCGCTCGCGCTGCAAAAGTCCAGCGGCACTGAGCTTTAACCGGCCCAGCCGGTCACCTTCAAAAGGATCCACCCCCGCCTGATACAGGATCAGATCGGGTGCGAACTGATCAATGATCGGCACCAGCGTCTCCCTAAGCATCGCCAGATAGCCCTCATCCCCCACCCCGTCCGCCAAACCGACATCAACAGTCGACCGTGCTTTGCGGGCCGGGAAATTCTTTTCCGCATGGATTGAATAGGTGGCGATACCGGGTCTGCCCGCCGTAAGCGCCGCCGTGCCATCGCCCTGATGGACGTCGCAATCGACGATCAGCACCCGCGATACACGACCTTCGTCAATCAACCGGACCGCGACGATGGCCAGATCGTTGAACACGCAAAATCCTGCGCCGCAATCGGCCAGCGCGTGGTGGCTACCGCCGGCATTATTGGCCGCAAATCCCCGTTGTAGGGCAAGCAAAGCGGCCAGCCATGTCCCGCCAGGCACAAGCTGCGCCCGACGCGCGACCAGCGGGGTGACGGCAAAGCCGATGCGGCGCTCCTTATGCGGTGGCACCCGCGCCGCAACGACTTCCGCAACATAGTCAGCATCATGGACCGCCTCGATATGTGCAATCGGCATCGGTTCGGGAACATGCCAGCCGATCGCGTCGCTGCCATTGGCCAGCAGATCATGGACCAGCCCGTTCTTGTTCCATTGATAGCCGCTACGCGCGGTTGCCGGGGCGACATAATCGGGGTGATGGACGACAGCGAACACGCCGCCTAGGTAGAGCCGGAAAGGCCTGCGCGCCATGGTTTCAGGAGAGATTGAATGACCGAACACTACACCCGCCCCGATGTTGCGCAATTTCTGGCCTTTCTGAATGCCCTGCCCGGCCCCAAGACTCATGAACTTCCCCCGGCTGCGGCGCGGGCGATCTATGTGGCCAGCAAGGATGCCGCTGATCTGCCAATCGGCGAGCTGGCGGTAATGCGCGATTTTACCGCCCCTGGCGCGGCTGGGCCAATCCCGCTGCGCCTGTTCGATTCGCGCGCTGAGCGGCCCGCGGGGCCAGCCCTGGTCTTTTTCCATGGCGGCGGCTTTGTGATCGGTGATCTCGATACCCATGCTGGCTTTTGCGCGGAAATGGCACGTCAGCTCGATCTGCCGGTGATCGCCGTTGATTATCGCCTCGCTCCCGAACACCCCTTCCCTGCAGCGACAGATGATTGCGAAGCCGCCGCGCGCTGGGTCGCCAGCAGTCCGGCCGAGCTTGGGCTAAACGTCACCGGCCTGGTGCTGTCAGGCGACAGTGCCGGTGGGAACCTAACGATTGTGACCGCCATGGCGCTGCGCGATGGGCCTGCGCACGTGCCGGTGATCGCCCAATTCCCAATCTATCCGACGGTCGATCGCGCCGATGTGCATGGCTCGTACGAGATGTTCGGTGAAGGCCGGCTGCTCACCAAGGACGGCATGAAATGGTTTGATGAGGCCTATGCCGCCACCCCTGGGGACTGGCGCAGCGCACCGCTCCACGGCGCGCACCACGACATGCCGCCAACACTGGTGATTACCGCCGGGCTCGATCCGTTGCGTGATCAGGGCCGTGCCTATGCGGCTGCGCTGATCGCGCAGGGCATCCCGACCGCGTACCGTGAGGCAGTGGGCAACATTCATGGCTTCGTCACGCTGCGTAAAGCGATCCCGTCTGCCCAAATCGAGGTGGATGGCGCCCTTGCCGTGCTGAAAGGCATCATCGCCGAGGCGGTAGCTGCGCAAGCATGAGCGACCTCCCCTATCGGCCCTGCGCCGGAATCATCATCGTCAATGCCGCAGGCCTGATCTTCGTTGGCCAACGGATCGATAGCACTGCCGAGGCGTGGCAATTGCCGCAGGGCGGCATTGACGACGGCGAAGACGCAGAAGCGGCAGCCTTGCGTGAACTGGGTGAAGAAACCGGGATTGCCGCCGACAAGGTCACGCTGGTCGCGGTAGCGCCCGGCGAATTTTACTATGATCTGCCCGATGACCTGATCGGCAAGGTTTGGAAGGGCAAATGGCGCGGCCAGCGGCAGCGCTGGTTCCTGTACCGGTTGACCGGCGACGATAATGATATCGATATCGCGACGGCGCATCAGGAATTCAGCGCCTGGCGCTGGTCAACACGTGACGAGGTCATCGCCCTTGCTGTGCCCTTTAAGCGCGCGCTCTATGAGGATGTTTTTGCGGCGCTGGCCGACCATCTGCCTCAATAGGGCTTGGCGACCATCAGCCAGACGGCGGCAACCAGCGGCACCGTGCCGATCAGCCCCCAGATGATCCAGTTCAGGCTGTCACGCCGATAGGATTCCGGTATCTCACCGCCCTGGGCAAAGGTCTTCGCAACCTTGTGCTGCCGGATCTGGATTGGCAGCAGAATGATCAGCCAGATCATGCCGCCAATCACGAACAAAATCTGGCTCCACAACAGCCATTTCGTCCCGAACAAGTCGAGGCCAGCGATGATCGCCGCCGCATAGCCGCCCGCCATCGTCAGGATGATTCCCCACAATGTCAGGCTCCAATCGGTGATCGTTACCAGCCGCTGCGCAAAGCCGATGATCCGCGGATCATGCGTGCGATCGGCGAACACCTTCCAAAAGGCGGTCGCTGTGATGTTGCCCATCAGCATGACGATACCGGTAATGTGCAGAAATTTTGCAATGTCATAGGCCATGGAGATGCTGCTTGTCCGATACGCGGCGACTGGCCGCTCCCTGCCGGGTGGCCCCAATCGCGTCAAGCAGGCGCGCCGCGCTCGATCCGTGCCATTTCGAGGATCGCCAGGAACTGACGCGCCTGCCCATCAAGGATGAGCCGAACGACGACAGCCGTTCCAACCCCCGCCAGCGCGCCGCCCCAGGATGGTGCATAGGCCAGCAGCGCTTGTTGCGTCGCCACAGGCGCCAGCTGCGCCACCAGTGCGCCGATCGAAAAGGGAATGGAAACATAGGCGAACAAAATCGTCCGCGCGAAATAGCCCTGACGCTCCGCATTGGCTTTTGCCAGCGCGATCATGCCATCAAGGACCGGTGTTTCGATCTGATCGAGCAATGCAAGTGCACGCTGGCCCCGCTTGCTCATCCGCAACCGCCGCAAGGAATCGAAACCTGATCGGGCACGCCAAGCGCTGAAAAATCCGCTCAACAGAAACCACCAGGTAGGAAAAAGCCGCTGAAGCCTGTCGCTATGCTGCCATAATGGCAGATCAGGCACCGGCGCCCATCGCGACATGCCCGGCGCGTAAAAAATAGGCGTAGTTTCAGCCGTTTTTCTTACCATGGATGCGCTGCCCCCAGAAATTGCGCGATCGATAATACGACTATAAGCCGTGCGCATCGCACCGCGCAAATGGGTGGAGCCGCCGAGCAGGAGCCGCTATCAGGCGTCATGACCGCGCTGACCTCCCCCGAACACCGCCTGATTGAGGGTGCCGCCGATCAGCCATTGCTGGCCCAGGTTGAGCGCTGGGCGGCCATCAACTCTGGCACGCGCAACCTGAAGGGGTTGGCAGCGGTGGCGGGCGAACTGGCCGATGCGTTTTCGGTCCTGCCGGGGGAACTAAAGCTGATCGACGCACCGGGGGTGGATACCGTTGGGAGCGATGGCACAGTCACCGCCATCGACCATGGCCAACACCTCCATTTGTCCGTCAGGCCAGAGGCTGCCGTTCGCATTTTGCTGACGGGCCACATGGACACGGTGTTTCCCGTTGATCATCCTTTCCAGACGATCGCCCATCGCCCCGACGGGACGATCAATGGCCCCGGCGTTGCTGACATGAAAAGCGGGCTGGCGATCATGCGCGCAGCGCTGATCGCGATTGAGGCGAGCCCGATGGCAAGCCGGATTGGCTATGATGTGCTCATCAATTCGGACGAGGAGACGGGCTCGTTATCCTCCGCCCAACTGATCGAGCGGCTGGCAGGCAGCAAAATCGCCGCGCTAACCTACGAACCTGCGCTACCCGATGGCACATTGGCGGGCGCGCGCGGCGGGACGGGCAATTTCTCAATTGTCGTTCGCGGGCGCAGTGCCCATGCCGGTCGCAATCCCGATGATGGCCGAAACGCTGTTGTCGCCGCTGCAGACATCGCGATCCAGCTCACCCGTGCGCGAAGCTCGACGCTTTCGGTCAACCCCGCGCGGATCGATGGCGGCGGGCCGAACAATGTCGTGCCTGACCTTGCCATCCTGCGCGTCAATTTTCGTCCGGCATCAAGTGATGAGATTTCGCGGGCCAAAGCGCATATTGATGCTGTCGTCGCCGACGCCGCTCGCCATCATGACGTCAATATTGTGGTCCATGGCGGCTTCAATCGGCCGCCCAAGCCAATTGATCCTGGTGCGGCCAAACTATTTGAGCTGGTCAAAGCTGCAGGCGCAGATCTGGGGCTGGATATCGGCTGGCGCGCAACGGGCGGGGTTTGCGACGGCAACAACATCGCTGCATGCGGGGTGCCGGTGGTCGATACGATGGGCGCGCGCGGCGGCGCGATCCATTCTGCGGACGAATTTCTCCTGGTGGACAGTCTCGCCGAACGCGCTGCCTTGTCGGCGCTTACGATCTTCAGGATCGCTGAACGGGGGCATTTGTGACCTTTCGCATTAGGGCCGCGCGCGACAGCGATCTCCAGCATTTATATGAAATGGCCAAACTGACCGGTGGGGGCTTTACCAACCTGCCACCCGACAAAACCGCGTTGACGAGCAAGCTCGAGCGCAGTCGCGACGCGTTCACACGCGCCGATGGACCGATCACCGACGATCTCTTCGTCCTGATCCTCGAAAATGTCCAAACCGGGGAGGTACGCGGTACTTGCCAGATATTCACTCGGGTGGGGCAGAAATACCCCTTCTACAGCTACCGGATCGGGCAGCTAACCCAGCAGAGCAAAGAGCTGAACCGCACGTTCCGCGCCGATATGCTGGCACTCACCACCGATCTGGAGGGCTGCAGCGAGGTCGGCGGGTTGTTCCTCCATCCGGGCGAACGCGCGGGCGGGCTTGGGATGTTGCTGGCGCGCAGCCGCTATCTCTTCATCGCCCAGCACCGCGCGCGCTTTGCCGATCGCATATTGGCGGAGTTACGCGGGATCATCGATGAAGCCGGTGGCTCGCCCTTTTGGGATGGGCTGGCCGGGCGGTTTTTCGGCATGAATTTCCAGGACGCTGATTATTTCAACGCGACCCACGGCCACCAGTTCATCGCCGACCTGTTCCCGAAGCACCCGATTTACGTATCGATGCTGTCGGAAACCGCGCGGGCGGCGATCGGCCTGCCGCATCCGTCCGGTCGGGCGGCAATGAGAATGCTGGAAAATGAAGGCTTTGCATTCGAAAATTACATCGACATCTTCGATGGTGGCCCGACCATGACCGCGCGCACCGACCAGGTTAAGACCATCGCCAACGCCCGCGCTGCCGCCGTTGCAGCGATCGACGACGACGGTGGTGAAGCGGCGCTGATCGCAACCGGCACGCTTGCCGATTTCCGCTGCGGCTATGGCAAGGTGCGTGAGGTGAACGGGGGTATCTCTATCGATCGCGCCTCAGCGGCGGCGCTCGCCATCGACGGCGGCGCCATGATCAGCTTCGTAAGGCGGGGATAATGCTGACCGAGATCAATTTTGATGGCCTGATTGGCCCCAGCCACAATTATGCCGGGCTCAGCCACGGCAATCTCGCCGCGACCAGCAACGCCGGCAAGACGTCCCGCCCCCGCGAGGCGGCGCTGCAGGGCATTGCCAAGATGCGTGCAAACCTAGCGCTGGGCTTAAACCAGGGCATTTTGCTACCGCACGCCCGCCCTGATCACGCCTGGCTTACCGCATTGTCGACCGACTATAAGTCGGCGACTCCGGCCCTGAAGGCACAGGCGCTATCGGCGTCGGCAATGTGGGCGGCCAATGCCGCCACCGTTTCCCCTGCGCCCGATAGCCAGGACGGGCGCTGCCATCTAAGCGTCGCCAATCTGGTAACGATGCCGCATCGCAGTCATGAATGGCCGGGCACACTTGCCCAGTTGCGGCTTGCCTTTGCCAACCCGGCATTTGCCGTCCATGGCCCGGTCCCCGCTCCTTTCGGCGACGAGGGCGCCGCCAACCATATGCGCATGGCCAATGGGCATGCATCGCCAGGGATAGAGATTTTCGTTTATGGCACGGCAGGCGGCGGGTTCCCTGCTCGCCAGCGCCGCGAAGCCAGCGAAGCCGTCGCCCGCGCGCACCGCCTTGACCCGGCCCGAACCTTGTTCGTCGAACAATCCGAAACCGCGATTGCGGCCGGGGCATTCCACAATGATGTCGTTGCCGTCGCCAATGGCCCGGTATTGTTCGCGCATGAACTGGCCTTTGCCGATCGCGAACGATTCTACGCCGATCTCACTGATCGATTGCCCGAGGCGCAGATCATCGAGGTTCCGGCTGCTGCCGTATGCCTCGCCGATGCAATCTCATCCTATTTGTTCAACGCCCAATTGGTAACCTTGCCAGACGGCGACATGGCGCTGGTCCTGCCCGAAGAAGCACGCAGCAACGCCCGAGTCTCGGGCTGGCTGCAGCTGATGATCGCCGGCAATGGCCCGATCCGTCAGCTCAAGGTTGTCGATGTCCGCGAATCCATGGCCAATGGCGGAGGCCCCGCCTGCCTCAGGCTGCGGGTCGTGGCCGATCCGGCGACGGTCGACCCACGCTTTCTGGTCAATGATCAACGGCTCGATCAGCTTGCGGCTGTCATCGAGCGTCATTGGCCGGAAACGATAGACCCCAACGAGATCGGCAACCCCGCGCTGATCGCTGATATCGAAAATGCCCGGATCGCCCTGCTCGATGCCGTCGGCATTGTCGGGTTAATTGACAGTTTACCATCTTCGTAAACCGGGAATCGCGCATTTCCGGGAATGGCCCGCTATTTGCTTAATTAAAGCCATGCTGCACAAGATCGCCCGCCTGTTTGTGATCAAGACCAAGTTCGAGGCATTTCTCGTTATTTATGGGCTTGGCACAGGGGCAATCGAACGGGGGCTCCATTATGTGCAGCAATATCCCGGCTATGGCGGTTGGCTGTTATTTTCCGTTTGCCCGATCGCCGTGTTCATGGCGGGCGCCCGCATTCTTGATTCAATCGAGCGGCAACAGGCGGATTGACGCAACTTTTGCGGTGCCAACGATAACTTCGTGGCAGTTGTCCGGCAGCAGGCTATCTCAGCGCCCATGAACGCCCCGCTTACTCATTTGCAACGGCTTGAGGCCGAAAGCATTCACATCATGCGCGAAATCGTCGCTGAGGCGGACAAGCCGGTAATGCTCTATTCGGTCGGCAAGGATTCAGCGGTGATGCTGCACCTTGCCCGCAAAGCGTTTTTCCCCGCCCCGCCGCCCTTCCCTTTGCTGCATGTCGACACGACCTGGAAATTCCGCGCTATGTATGACTTGCGCGAAAAGGCCGCTGCGGACGCAGGGATGCACCTGATCGTCCACCAGAACCCGGAAGCTGTCGCCCAGGGCATCAACCCGTTCGATCATGGCAGCCGCCATACCGATATGTGGAAAACCGAAGGGCTAAAGCAGGCGCTGGCGCTCCACGGCTTCGACGCGGCCTTTGGCGGTGCGCGGCGCGATGAGGAAAAAAGCCGCGCCAAGGAACGCATCTTCAGCTTCCGCTCGGCGCATCAGCGCTGGGACCCCAAAAGCCAGCGGCCCGAACTCTGGCAGCTCTATAATGCGCGCAAGAACAAGGGCGAGAGCATTCGCGTCTTCCCGATCTCCAACTGGACCGAACTCGACATCTGGCAATATATTCAGCTGGAAAATATCGAGATCGTCCCGCTCTATTTCAGCGCCCCCCGGCCGACCTGTATCCATGATGGCCAGTTGTTCATGGCCGATGATGTCGACCGGATGGAGCACGTCCTTGGTCGCAAGATCGATATTGAGGAACGCTGGGTACGCTTCCGCACATTGGGGTGCTTCCCCTTGAGCGGGGCGGTTGAAAGCCGCGCGACGACGCTGTCCGATGTGATCCAGGAAATGCTGCTGACCACCACCTCCGAACGCCAGGGCCGCGTGATCGATCACGATCAGGCTGCGAGCATGGAGAAAAAGAAGCAGGAGGGGTATTTCTAATGGCCGACTCCCCCGCCCCCGCTTATGCCACGGAATCGCTGATCGCTGAGGATATCGACGCCTATCTGCGGCTGCACCAGCATAAATCGCTGCTGCGCTTCATCACCTGTGGGTCGGTCGACGATGGAAAGTCCACGCTGATCGGGCGTTTACTGTACGATTCTAAGATGATCTTTGAGGATCAGCTCGCGGCACTGGAAGCCGATAGCAAGCGGGTTGGCACACAGGGGCAAGAGATTGATTTCGCCCTGCTTGTCGATGGCCTCGCCGCCGAGCGTGAACAGGGCATCACCATCGACGTCGCCTATCGTTTTTTCACAACCGAAAAGCGCAAATTCATCGTCGCCGATACACCGGGCCATGAACAATATACCCGCAACATGGTCACAGGCGCATCGACCGCTGATCTGGCGGTCATCCTGATCGATGCACGAAAAGGCGTGCTGACCCAGACCCGGCGGCACAGCTACCTCGCCAAGCTGATCGGCATCCGCCACATCGTGTTGGCGGTGAACAAGATGGATCTGGTCGGCTATGGTCAGGGTGTGTTTGATACCATCGTCGCTGAGTATCGGGCATTCGCCGCGTCGATCGGGATTGAGGCCTTTACCGCCATTCCGATTTCAGGATTTCGCGGCGACAACGTAGCGACGCGTTCAGAAGCCATTGACTGGTTTGCCGGCCCCACGCTGATCGAGCACCTCGAAAGCGTCGATGTCGCCAGCGATGCGGCCCAGGCCGGGCCGTTTCACATGCCGGTGCAATGGGTTAACCGCCCCAATCTCGATTTTCGTGGTTTTGCCGGGCAGGTCGCTGCGGGCATTGTCCATCCAGGCGATCCAGTTCGCGTTCTTCCTTCGGGTCGGGTGACGCATATCGACCGGATCGTCACGATGGACGGCGATCTTCAACAGGCGGTTGCCGGCCAGTCGGTCACGCTGACATTAAGCGATGAGGTCGATTGTTCGCGCGGCGATGTGATCGCCATTGCCGATTCGCCCCCCGAAGCCGCCGACCAATTTTCCGCCACGATCGTTTGGATGGATGAAGCGCCCTTGCTGCCCGGACGCGGCTATATCCTGAAGCTTGGCACGCAAACGGCAGGCGTAACGGTGCAGGCGCCCGACCATGTCGTTGATATCAACACCCTGGCCAAATTGTCAGCGCGCAGCCTGGGTCTCAACGATATTGGCGTCGCCGATATCAATACCGACCGCCCAATCGTTTTCGAACCCTATGCCGCAGGCGCCGTGCTTGGCGGGTTCATCATCATCGATCGCGCCACCAACGCCACCGTCGCGACGGGGATGATCCGCCACGCGTTGCGGCGGTCAAAAAACGTCCATTGGCAGACAATCGAAATCGGTCGCGAGGCACACGCCACGCAAATGGGGCAGCAGCCGCGCGTGCTGTGGTTCACGGGGCTGTCGGGATCGGGCAAATCGACGATTGCCAATCTGGTCGAACAAAGGCTTCATGCGCTCGGCAAGCACACTTTCCTGCTTGATGGCGACAATGTCCGGCATGGACTCAACAAGGATCTGGGCTTTAGCAATGCCGACCGGATTGAGAATATCCGGCGCGTTGGCGAAGTGGCCAAGCTGATGACCGATGCCGGGCTGATTGTGCTGACCGCGTTTATCTCGCCTTTCCGCGCCGAACGCGACATGGTGCGCGGCATGCTGTCCTCTGACCAATTCGTCGAAATTTTCGTCGACACCCCGATCGAGCTCGCCGAAGCACGCGACGTCAAAGGCCTGTACAAACGTGCCCGCGCTGGCGAAATCCCAAGCTTTACCGGCATTTCCAGTCCCTATGAACCGCCCGAATCCCCGGACATCCGGATCGACACCACCAACGAAAGTCCCGAAGCAGCAGCGCAGCGTATCGTTGAGCATGTCGTGGGAATCTGGAGTTACGACCTGTGAGCGACGCCGCCCTCGCCCGCTCAATTGCCGATGAAGCGGGCGCCTTGCTGCGCGACATTCGCGCCAAGGCGACTTGTTCCGACCGCGAATTGGGCCAGCGCGGTGATCGTGAGGCCAATATGCTAATCATCGATCGGCTGCGCGCCGCCCGGCCGGACGACTTTATCCTTTCGGAAGAATCGCTTGATGATCGTGCACGCTGCGCGGCGCGGCGGGTGTGGATCATCGATCCGCTTGATGGCACGCGCGAATATTCGGAGCGGTTGGATGACTGGGCCGTGCATATCGGCCTGGCGATTGATGGCGTTCCGGCAACCGGTGCCGTCGCCCTGCCCGCCTGTGGCCGCACTTTTGCCACCGACGATACCGCCCCGCTCCCTGCGTTGCCATCAGGGCGCCCACGCATGGTCGTCAGTAGAACTCGGGCGCCCGAAATCGCCACATTAGTCGCCGGTGAGATTGGTGCCGATCTGGTGCCGATGGGATCAGCCGGGGCAAAGGCAATGGCGGTGGTCGCGGGCGACGCCGAAATCTATCTTCACGATGGCGGCCAGTATGAATGGGACAATTGCGCACCGGCGGCGGTGGCGATGGCGGCGGGATTCCATGCCTCGCGAATTGATGGTAGCCCGCTGGTTTATAACTGTATTGATCCGTTGCTGCCCGATCTACTGATCTGCCGTCCGGAATGGGCGGCGCCGGTGCTCGCCGCCATTGCCCGGCTCCGTCCCGCTCAGGGACCAGAGCAATCGCAACAAAGCTGATTGTTTCATGGTATAGACCGCATTATCGCCTTTGCTTGGCGCAAGGCGACGCCGGGGGCTCAGGAGACTTATTGTGCGGCTATCTCGCGGGCTTTTTATGGTGCTCGCCGCTCAGGCTTTGCTGGTCACAGCGATCCCGTCGCTCGCGCTGATCATCGGCCTGAATTTCGTTTTTGAGCGTTTTCAGACGCTGTCTAACAGCCTCGGCGCGCAGGTTGCCCGCACGGTGTTCCTGCGGGAACAGCTGATCGTGATCGGCGGTGTGCTCGGCGCGATGCTGCTGCTGATGCTGATCTTTGGCAGCATGATCGCCAATCGTATCGGTCGGCCTCAAAAAAACCTGCTTGATGCCAGCAACGCGGTTGCCGAGGGTAATTTTGCGGCCGAGTTCGAAGAAATCGGCCCGCAGGAAACAGTCGTCACGATGCGTAATCTGCGCCGGATCGCCCGCTCGTTCGATCGCCTCGAAACCGCGCGCCGCACCTGGCTGGTCGCGATTGCAGAAGAATTGCGCAAACCCGTCGCCACGCTGGGCGATCAACTGCGCGCCGCGCGGGAAAGCGACAATGTTATCCAGGCTGAATCGTTCGAGAATATCGATGATAATGTTCAGCGGCTGATCGAAATTACCGAGGACCTTCAAGCCGTTGCCCTCGCCGATCTGGGGCGTCTGCCCGTCAATTTCGCACAGGTCGATCCCTGCGCGCTGATCCATAATGCGATCTGGACCAACAAGCGCCGTGCCGAGCGGGCCCGTGTGACGCTTGAGCCCGGCAAACTGCCCGCCACGACCGTGCTGGTAAAATGGGATGGGACGCGGATCGAACAGCTGTTCACCGCGTTGATCGAAAACAGCCTGCGCTATACGCCGCCGGGCGGGCGGATCCAGCTGGGCCTGGAGCAAAGCCGCGGGGCTTGGCGACTGATTATCGATGACAGCGCGCCCGGGATTGACGTCGACCTTGCCCAGCGGCTGTTCGAACCCTTTTACCGCGCCACCGTCCTCCCAGGCGAATCAGTCACCAGCTCAGGGCTTGGTCTGGCCACCGCGCAGGCGATCGTCGAAGCGCATCATGGCCGCATCGATGCTGGCGCATCGCCGCTCGGCGGGGTGCGGGTGATGGTGATCCTACCAGCCACCACGCCAACCGCCTGATCGTTTAACCGCGGCGATCGGCACCCCAGACTTCCAAATTCCCGAGTCGCTCAACCGGGCGGTGCGTCTGAAGAGTCGCCACCGCTTCAAGCCCGGTGTCCGCAAGGATGCCCGCCATTGATTCGCCAGCAGCAGTGATTGCTGCCTGCACGCGTTCGAGAAGGTAGAAGCGGTACGGCATCACCATCGATTCGATCCGCATACCGCGCCAATCGAAGCTCGCTCTGCCAATCATCCGCGTACCGGGATCGGGCAACCCGTTGGTGCCGCTTTGAAGATCAGGATGGCGATCGATCCAGTCATTGGCGAAATCGACATGCGCGGCGAGCTCCGGCAAATAGTCTTCCGCAATGAAGCACAGCAGCGCGATCAGCGTTTCGGGTACACCGTCATCCGCGATCAATGCTTCGGTGGGACAAAGGCCATCGAGCAAGGCTTGTTGCGCGTTCATCCGCTCGGTCCAGCGCCAGACATGGAAAAAGCGCGTCTTCATGATCTGCGCCGGATAGGGATCACGCGCGAGATGGGCGTAGAGCGGGCCAATCAGGCCATAATCACCAATCGTCGGCCGCCCGCCGAGCAGATAAGGATGGGTCGCCAGATGCGCATCGAACAGCGCGAGAAACGCTTCGTAGCTGGCTTCGATAACGGGGATGGTCTCGTCGGAGACACCAAAGCCCTGTTTCGCCTTGCGCATTCGGCCACTAGCGGCACCGAACACGGCCTCGGCGACATCGCCTGTTGCCCCGGGCATCAGCGCAGCCACGAAATCTGTCTTTAGAAAATCACGATTCTCGGCATCAAAATCCCACCGATAATGCATCGCCGGGCGCAACAACCCTTCGCCACCAAATAATTCAAACAGCAGCGATATGGCACGATGGACGGGCGTTTCGGGATAGGCACTGCGCCGCGCCAGTCCTGCCGCCTCGACATGGTCGATGATTGCCGCGCCGTCCTGAATAATCTCGCCGGTTGGGGTTTCCAGCACCGGGATGATCCAGCGACCAATCGCCTTGGTAACATCCGGCCAGGCGGCCGCGGCGGGGATATCTTCTTCGAAATCGATCCGCTGCTTGATCAGATAGGACCGCGCCTTGGCCGTATAAAGCGAGCCGGGCATGCCATAGAGGCGGTAATCGGTCATCCAAACACCCTCTCAGCCGGGCGCAAACCGCCCATGCCGGGCAACGCTTGGCCCAAAGCGGGTGATGATTTCAAATGATTTGCAGCAAGTGCACCGAAAAGGTGCCGATCACGGCCTTAAGCAGCCGCCTTGCGCTGCTTGGCTAGTTTTTTGAGCACCATTTCGCGCTTCAACCGCGACAGGTGATCGATGAAGATGATCCCTTCCAGATGGTCCATCTCATGCTGGATGCAGGTGGCAAGCAGCCCTTCGAGCTGCTGGTCATGCGCTTTGCCGTCACGATCGAGCCAGCGCACACGGCAGCTGGCCGGGCGTTCCACTTCGGCATATTGATCGGGAACCGACAGGCAGCCCTCATTGTAGATGTTGAATGCGTCACCAGCGGCGACAATCTCGGGATTGATGAAGACCTGCGGATCGCGCACCGCTTTGCCGTCTTCGCCTTCCTCCTGAAGATCGATGACCAGCACGCGCTTCGGTACGCCGATCTGAATGGCGGCCAGGCCGATCCCGCGTGAGGCGTACATGGTATCGAACATATCGTCGATCAGCGCCCGCACCTGGTCATCCACGACCTCAACGGGCGTGGAAATGGTCCGCAGCCGCGGGTCTGGAATCTCGACGATTTTGTGGACGGTCATGATGGTCAGCTAAGAAACGAGCAGGCAATCGTCAAGATGGCGTTATTGCTGAGCCGATTGGGCTTAGCCGAACGGGCTTAGCCGACCGAGCTTAGCCGACCGGCCGCCGCGCCCGCAGCGCCTGGGCCAACGTACCCTCATCAAGATAATCGAGCTCACCGCCAACCGGCAGCCCATGGGCGAGTTGCGTCACCCGCACCGGAAATTGCTCAATCCGCTCGGCAATGTAGTGCGCGGTGGTCTGTCCCTCCAGCGTCGCGTTCATCGCTAACACCACCTCATCTATCCCGCCCGCCGCAATCCGCCGCACCAGCTGGTCGATCGACAAATCCTCTGGCCGCACGCCATCAAGCGCGGAGAGCTTGCCGCCAAGAATATGGAAACGCCCCGGAAACAGCCGTGACCGATCGAGCGCCCAAAGGTCGGCGACTTCCTCAACAACGCAAAGCAGTCGCTGGTCCCGGCGCGGATCGGCACAGATACCACACGGATTGGTGGTATCGACATTGCCACAGGTGTCGCATGCCGTCAGCCGATCCCCCACCGCATCCAGCGCGGCGCGCAGCGGATCAAGCGCGGTTTCGCGTTTTTTGAGCAAATGGAGCACCGCTCGGCGCGCCGATCGCGGACCGAGACCGGGCAGTCGGGCAAGCGCCTGGGTGAGCGCATCGATTTCAGGAGAAGCCATGCGCGACAGATAAGGGGTTGCAACCCGCAATGCCAAGCGGCGAAGGAGGGGGCATGCAGCCAAATCGCCTTCGCATCATTTTTATGGGCACGCCCGCCTTCTCCGTCCCAGTGCTCCAGGCGCTGGTTGATGCCGGTCATGACGTCGTCGCTAGCTATAGCCAGCCGCCACGGCCTGCCGGGCGCGGCAAGGCTTTGATGCCCTCACCCGTGCAGGCCAGGGCCGAGCAACTGGGGATTGCCGTCCGGACGCCGCTAAGCCTGCGGGTCAGCGACGCACAAGCCGAGTTCGCCGCGTTTGGGGCCGATATCGCGGTGGTTGCTGCTTATGGGCTGATTTTGCCGCCGTCCGTGCTCGCCGCCCCCCGGCTTGGCTGCCTCAACGTCCATGCCTCATTACTGCCGCGCTGGCGCGGGGCAGCACCGATCCAGCGCGCGATCCTGGCCGGTGATGCCGAAACAGGCGTCTGCATCATGCAGATGGAGGCCGGGCTCGACACCGGGCCGGTCCTGCACCACGCGGCAACGCCGATCGTCGGCAAAACGGCTGGTGCGCTGACCGATGATCTCAGTGTCATGGGCGCCAGGCTGATGACGACAGTGCTTGCCGACATTGCTGCTTTTCCGCCCGCTCCCCAGCCCGATGACGGCATGACCTATGCCCCCAAGATCGACAAGGCTGAGGCCCGGATCGACTGGACCCGCAGCGCCGGTGAGATTGAACGCCTCATCCGCGCGTTCAACCCCGTCCCCGGCGCATTCTTCGAACATGGCGGTGAACGCTTCCGTATCCATGCGGCGATGATCGGCGCGGGCAGCGGATTGACTGGTCAGGTGATAGGCGACGCGCTGGAGATCGCCTGCGGCACGGGCGTGCTGATCCCAACCCAGATTCAGCGTGCCGGTCGTGGCGTCATGCCGACATCCGAATTGCTGCGCGGTTTCCCGATTCCGGCCGGGACCCAGCTTTGACGCGCTTTGCCCTGACGATTGAATTTGACGGTCGCCTCTTCATGGGATGGCAGCGCCAGCCGCACGGCCCCAGCGTACAGCAGGCGCTTGAGGAAGCGATTGCGCGAATCGTGCCGGAGCAACCCGCTGTCTATGCGGCAGGCCGCACCGATGCCGGGGTGCACGCCTATGGAATGCGCGCCCATGTCGACATTACCCGCGCGATAACGCCGTTTCGGCTGATGGAGGCGCTCAACGCATTGCTCCGCCCCGCCCCCGTTGCCATCCTGAATTGCGAAATCGCCCCTGATGACTGGCATGCCCGCTTTTCCTGCGTTGCGCGGCATTACGAGTATCGCATCATCAACCGCCGCGCCCCGTTGACGGTCGAACGCGGGCTGGCATGGCGTGTCCCCGCGCTGCTCGATTCGCAGGCCATGGCAGCGGGCGCCGCCCGACTGGTTGGACGCCATGATTTCACAACCTTTCGATCGGCCCATTGCCAGGCAGACAGCCCGCTCCGCACGCTCGACCGGCTCGAGGTAACGCGCGAAGGCGATGTGATCCGGATTGCGGCCTCAGCACGCTCCTTCCTGCATCACCAGGTCCGCTCGATGGTTGGATGTCTGGCGCTGGTCGGCGAAGGGAAATGGCAGCCTGACGACATGGCGGCGGCGCTCGACGCGCGCGATCGCGCCGCGCTTGGCCTGAATGCGCCGCCCGACGGTTTGTTTTTCGTGCGCGCCGATTACCCTTAGGTTTCTTATCCCTGGTGGCTGAATTTCGCCGCGAGTTCGATATGGGTCGACCAGCGAAATTGCCCGACAGGTTGGATCCAATCGAGCTGATACCCGCCATCACAGATTGTCTTTGCATCGCGGGCAAAGGTACTGGGATTACACGAAACATAGACAAACACCGGTGATTTGCTCGCCGCTAACCCGTCGGCCTGTTCCTTTGCCCCGGCCCGCGGCGGATCGATCACAATGGCGTCAAAGCGGTCTAGTTCGGCGGGGGTCAGCGGTCGCCGATAAAGGTCGCGGTGATCGGCGAAGACCGGCAACTGCGCACGGGCGCCGGCGGCCTTCAGCGCGAACAGCGCGTCACGCCCAGCCTCTGCGGCATAGACCTTGGCGGCAGGCGCCAGCGCAAAGGTAAAGGTGCCTAGGCCGGCAAACAGATCAGCCACTGTCTTTGCTGCCCCGACTGCTTCCTGGACGGCGGCGACCAACGCCGCCTCACCCTCTGGCGTTGCTTGCAGGAATGCCGCTGTCGGGAAGGGCACCGGCACGCCGCCAAGCGTGATGGTCGCGCCAAGCGGTTCCCAGCGCGTTTCAGAACCAAGGCCATTGTCGATCGCAATCCGGGCAATGCCATGCGCGCCGCCAAAAGCGGAAATCGCCTCGGCTGCATCCAGTCCTTCGGCAGCAACCCCGGTGATCAGCATATCGACGCCCTGATCGACGATCGTCAGCTGAATTTCCACCCGGCGTTTTGCCGTCATCAATCGGGCGAGCAGCACGCGCATGGGTTTCAGCAACCCGAACAGCACCGGATCCAGGATCCAGCATGATTTCAGATCGACCAGATCATGGCTGCCCGCCTGGCTGAAACCCAAAATCACCTGGCTCCCTTTGCGCTCCGCATGAAAGCTCGCGCGGCGGCGGCTATGCGGCGGGGACAGCAAGGGCGCGCGGATCTGGGTCGTCAGCCCCTGAGAGGCCAGCGCCCCCGCGATCCGGTCGATGATGAACTGCGCATAGCTCTCATCATCCAGATGCTGGAGCTGGCACCCGCCACAGCGCGGGAAATGCTGACAGGGTGGTGCCTGGTGGTGCGGGCCCGGTACCACCTGGCCATCGCTGGTCAGCGTATCGCCAGGCGCCGCGAGTGCCGCGTGGCGGCCATCCGCCGTCACCCCCTCGCCCCGCCCGGCGACGCGCACGATGATGTCTTGATCTGTCATACCCCTCCCCTGACGGCGCTGAGCGCAAAAGCAAGGTCATCGGCGATGAAAGCACCCACGCAGCGGCGGGCAGCGGCGGCATGCAGCCATACCCCGCCAGCGGCAGCGTCGATCGCGGGCAATCCCGACGCCAGCATCGCCGCGATCGCGCCCGCAAGTACATCCCCGGTGCCCGCCGTCGACAGCCAGCTGCTCGCCGGTTCGGCGACGATCACTCGGCCCTTTGGATCGGCAATGACCGTATCCGTCCCTTTGAACACCACCACCGCGCCGCTCCGCCGCGCGGCTTCCCGGGTCCGGTCGATCTTGCTGCCAATGCCTGAGCCAAACAAGGCGGCGAATTCGCCGGCATGTGGCGTCAGGATCATCGGCGCAGGGCGTGTGGCAAGCTGCTCAACGCTCACCAGATGCAGCGCATCGCCATCGATCAGCAGTTTATGGGCTGTGGATAGCGCATCCGCCAATTTGGCCCGGGCACCCTCGTCGCGCCCAAGCCCGGTCCCAATCAGCAGCGCGCCGATCCGGGTTTCGGCCAGGGTTGTCGCATCGAGCGGGCGATGCACCAGCGCATGCGGCCCGCCGCCCTCTCCACCCAGCACAGTGACATAGCCGGCCCCGCTACGCAGGGCGGCAACGGCGGCAAGCAGTCCCGCTCCTGCCATCGCCCCGCCGATCACCGCGACCATCCCGCGCGAATATTTGTGGGCATCCGGTGGCGGTGGGCCGAGCACCGGCGGTGCCAGGACCGTCGTCGTTCCCGGCAGGTCCAGGCCAAGATCAACCACATCAATCATCCCGCACAAGCTCGCCGATGGCTGGAGCAGATGGCCGGGCTTCATTGCCCCAAGTGCGACGGTGCGATCAAAGGCTGGCACCGCGCCCAGCAGCGTGCCGTCATCGCTGGCAACGCCACTCGGCAAATCGACCGCAATCGCAATTTCTGCTGCGGCGACGAGCCGGGCCAGCGCCGCCGCAATCGCAGGATCAATGGCCCGTGCCAGCCCGGTGCCGAACAGGCAATCGACCAGCACCGGCGCGGGCGCCGCGTCAGCCAATGGCTCAACCGGGCCATGCCAGCCAGCGCGTGCACGGATCGCCGCATCGGTACGCGGTGCAGCAATGGCGGCAACCCGCACCGATAGCCCAGCCTCAGCCAGCCGACACGCGGCGACATAACCATCGCCGCCGTTGTTGCCGGGACCACAGATGACCAAAACGCGCCGACCGTTCGCCTGCTGTGCGACGATATCCGCGACCCCCGCCCCGGCCTGCGCCATCAGATCATCAACGCTGCGGCCCGCCGCGATCGCCTGATCCTCGGCCGCGCGCATTTCAGCCGCCGTGACGATCGGCAAACCGGCAATCAGCGTCATGGTGCAGGTGGCGTTGGTCGACCAATAGTCGCCGGCAAACGATAACGATCGCCGCCCAGCGCCACTTCAATCTGGTCTTTGCCCAACACCTTCACATGCGCCGCCTCCGCGCCGTCGGCGGCGATCACGCCGCGCCCGTCCGTGGTCACGCGGAAACGATGAAAACCGCCATCGGGATGCCGAATCGTTAATAGCAATCCCTGATCATCAGTCTCACGCTCAACCGTGCAGGTCGCGGCAAATACATCGCTCCCCCGCCGCGCGCAGACGATATGCGCAGGATTGTGATCAACGATCGCTTTGGGTGCGGTGGTGCTGGTTGTCACCGGCGCAGAAATTGGCGTCGTCCCGTCGCAGCTGGCAAGCATCGGGACGGCCAAGCCAAACAACACAAGGCGACGCCGGATCATTGCTCGACGCTAGGCGGACTGAATAGCTTGAGCAATGCCCGACAGAACCGGCGCAATCACGCCAGCCCAGTGATCGACGTCGGCCGGATGATCGATCAACTCATTGCGCAGTTCAATCGCAAAGCTGGCAATGCCGTTTCCCTCCCCGTGGCGGTTGAGCGTCATATTCAGATCGCGACCGGAATAGGGCTGATTATCGCCCGTCACGACCCCGGCGCCCTGAAACGCTGCAATTGCTCGATGGGCAGCGCGAGTGTCACGATTGTACAGAATGCCAATCTCCCACGGGCGCGGCGCACTGCCACTCTCCAGCGCGGGCGTGAAGCTGTGGATTGAGACGAGCAGGTAAGGCCGATAGCTACCGATCATTGCGCCAAGCGCGCGATGATAGGGCGCATGGTAGCGCGCGATCCGCTCAAGCCGATCCGCGCCGACATTGCCGGGAATAGGGTGGCCATCGCTAATTTCGGGGACCAACCCGGCATGGTCTGGCGGCCGGTGGAAATCGATCACCAGCCGCGACACCGTCGCCAGAATTGCCGGTGCGCCGAGCTGCGCCGCCAGCGCGCGGGTTACTGGTGCTGCGCCAATGTCGATGGCGATATGCTTGTCGAGTAAGGCAGCGGAAATCCCCAGATCGACCTCCGGTGGCACCTGATTTGAGGCATGGTCGCAAATCAGCAAGATCGGGCCATGGCCGGCGATGATTTCTGGCGTCATGGGACCGGGATCAGCAAGGAGGGAGTCTGGCGAAGGGTGGCGATGCGATCGCCACCCTTCGGCCCTGATAATGCCCGGGGAAACGGGGACCATCCACGGACGCGGCGCTCAAGGCGACGGACCCGCTCACCCCTCAACGCAGCAAGGATCGGGCCAAGCCCGGATTGCCGTTGATTGGGGCCAGCACCGTCGCGCATAGTCCCAAAACGACACATAAAACTGTCACGCCAGTGCCGATTCGAGACACCACCAACCCGGCTGGGCCAGGCCAATAGTTGCGGCGGCGGCCTGCCGCGCTGCCACCGTTTCGAACAGGGCAAAACAGGTTGCCCCCGATCCCGACATTCGGGCGAGCATCACCCCTGGCTGCGCCTGCAACAGCGCCACGACATCGCCAATCACCGGCGCCAGCGCGCGGGCGGGCGGCTCCAGATCATTTCGGCCAGCCATTGCGCGGGCAAGCAAATCGCCGGGGCCAATGCTGCCGCGATCCACCCCGTCCCAGGCCCGAAAGACCGGCCCCGTCGAAACGGCAACGCCGGGGTTCACCAGCAGCACGGGTGTGTCGACCAGTCCCGCCACCGGGTCCAGTTGTTCGCCCTTGCCGGTGCCAACCGCGCTCCGCCCGAGCAGGCATGCCGGCACGTCGGCGCCCAGCGCTTCGGCAATCGTAAACAGCGCGGGGTCGTCAGCTGCCATGCCGGTCAATCGCGCAAGCGCGCGCAAGGTCGCCGCTGCGTCTGCTGATCCACCGCCAATGCCCGAAGCAACCGGCAAATGCTTGTCGAGCACAATATCCAGCGGCCCCGGATCGCCAAATTGCGCCGAAAACAGCGATGCCGCGCGCAGGACCAGATTATCGCCCTCCCCCGCCAAGGCAGCAGCAAAAGGCCCCGTCACGCTAAACCGGGTCTCATCGGCACGGCGGAGGGTAATTGTGTCGCCATGCTGCAGAAAGGCAAACAGCGTCTCAAGTTCGTGATAGCCATCCGGGCGCTTGCAGCGGACATGCAGGGCGAGGTTGATCTTGGCCGGAGCGCATTCGACAATCATGATGGGATCTCAGCGGGCGACAAGGCCGTTGGCAATTTTGGCGACGATCCGATCAGCATCGGCGTCTTTTGCAAGCAGCGCTGCTGCCCGCCAGGCGTAACGGGCTTCATAGCGCCGCCCCGCCTTCCAATAGACGTCGCCAAGATGCTCATTAATGGCGCTGTTGGCCGGCTCCCCTTTTGCTGCCGTTTCCAGCAAGGGAAGGGCGCGCATCGTTTCGCCCTGGAGGAAATAGGCCCAGGCGAGCGAATCAAGGATCGACAAATCCTGTGGCCGCAGCATGCTGGCGCGCTCCAACAGCTTCCCCGCCACGCTCAAGTCGCCGCCATGCTCGAGCAGCCCATAGCCAAGATAGTTCAGCGCAACTGCTTCGTCAGGGGCAAGCGCCACGGCCTTTTCAAGCATGGTTTTGGCCAGCGGCCATTTCCCGGCACGGTCCAGCGCGCTGCCCAATTGCAGGTACAGCACCCAATCCGCCGCTGCGCGGTCGCGATCAATGGCCCGTTGATAGGCATCAACAGCGGCCTCTGCACGCCCTGCTTCGATCAACAAATCAGCATAACGGCGGAAATCACTGATTGTGGCGCTGGGCGCCTCCGCAAGCGCGGCGGCAGCGGCAAGCGCGGCACTGGCATCACCGGATTTGTGCAGCAGCTCAACCCGTTCGGCTTCCGCGACATGATAAAACGCATTGCCCGGCGCGATCGCGGTAAGGACGGTGAGCGCATGGTCCGGCGCATTGTCACGCGCCAAAGCGCTGGCGAGCAGCAAGCGCACCCGATCATTGCCTGGGTCTATCCGCAGCGCCGCCCGCGCAATCACAATCAACAAGCGCGACGCTTCGCCATCGTTAAGGTCGCTCGCCAGGCGGGTAAGGAGATAGGAAATGCCCAGCGCCGTGCTGGCCGCACGCCCCGCCCCCAAATTATTCCGCACCGCCACGACGGAGGGATCATTGCCCACAAGCAGTGATCGGGCGGCGTCAGGCTGGCCAGCTTTGGCAAATAATTGGGCGGCGGTAATGCGCAAATCGACTTGATTACCATCGGCAAGCAACAGCACAGCGAGCAGATCATTGGCCTCCGCCGTCTTGCCGGCGGCAATCAGCATCAGCGCCCGGCTTTCCTGCGCATAGCGCCGGGCAATTGCGTTTGTCCCTGCGGCATCAAGCGCAGCCATTGCCATCTTGGGATTATCAAACGCCGCCCAGGCACGGAACGACGGCACAAGAAAGCTCAGTGCACCGGCCTTTACCCGTTCAATCGCGGACTGTGTCGCGGTCGCATCCCCGGCAAGGCCAGCTTCAGCGAGCGCGAGAATCGCCGCGTCACCCGGGGCCATGTCAGCCCGTTCCAGCACGGAACGCGCGCGGTTGAGCAAGGTGAAATCACCCGCCGAAACCGCGACACGATAGGCACGTATCGCAATCACCGCATCATCAGGCGCCGCCATCAAGGCGAGAGCATAGCCATCTGCCGCAACGCCCACCCTGCCGTCGGAATCGGCAGCACGCGCGCGGAGATAGGCGGACAGGACCTGTGGATTGCTCTCCGCCAGTGCTGGCATTGGCGCGCCGAACATCAGCACGCCAATGGCTAGGAGCTTACATGTTCGGATACGTAGGCCCTCCGCCGCCTTCAGGGACAACCCAATTGATATTCTGGGTCGGGTCCTTGATGTCGCAGGTTTTGCAATGAACGCAATTCTGCGCGTTGATCACGAACTTTGGATCACCCGTTTCCTCGCCCACCACTTCATACACACCGGCCGGGCAATAACGCTGGGCAGGCTCGTCATACATGGGCAGATTATAGGCGATCGGGACCGACGGGTCCTTAAGCTGGAGGTGAACCGGCTGGTCCTCCTCGTGATTGGTGTTCGACAAGAACACTGAGGAAAGCCGATCGAAGCTGAAGACACCATCGGGCTTCGGGTAATCGATCTTGGGCACCAGGTCCTTGCGCCACATCTCTTCGTGATTGGCGTGATGGCCCAGCGTGAAGGGCATTTTCACGCCCCAGCTTTCCAGCCACATCGTCGCCGTCGCCAGCGCGGCGCCCGCCAACATCCCGAACTTCTCGATCAGCGGCAGTGCATTGCGCACCACCGACAATTCCTTGTGAACCCAGCTTTTCTCAAAAGCGGCCGGATAGGCAGTCAGCTGATCACTGGTGCGGCCTTCGGCAATGGCAGCAAAGGCGGCTTCAGCGGCCATCATGCCCGATTTCATCGCCGTATGGCTGCCTTTGATGCGCGGCACGTTCAGGAAGCCTGCCGAGCAGCCGATCAGCGCGCCGCCGGGAAAGATCAGCCTGGGTATGGCCTGCAAACCGCCATCGCTGATCGCCCGCGCGCCATAAGAGACGCGCTTGCCGCCCTTCAGAATCGCGGCAATCGACGGGTGAGTCTTCCAGCGTTGCATCTCCTGAAACGGAGAAAGATGCGGATTGCTATAGCTCAGCCACGTGACCAACCCCAACGCAACCTGGCCATTGGCCTGATGATAAAGGAATGCGCCGCCATTGGCATTGTCATTCAGCGGCCATCCTTGCGTGTGGAGCACCCGACCGGGGACATGGTTTTCGGGCGCGATGTCCCACAGTTCCTTGATGCCGATGCCGTAGACCTGCGGCTCACTGTCCTTGGCAAGGTCAAACTGACGGATCAGCTGTTTGGACAAATGCCCGCGCACGCCTTCAGCGAAGAAGGTGTATTTGGCGTGCAGCTCAAGACCCGGTTGATAATCGCCCTTGTGCGTGCCGTCACGGGCGATACCCATGTCGCCGGTCGCAACGCCCTTTACCGACCCATCGTCGTTGAACAGAATTTCGGCCGCCGCAAAGCCAGGGAAAATTTCAACGCCTAGCCCCTCTGCCTGTTCGGCGAGCCAGCGGCATAAATTGCCAAGGCTGCCGGTATAGGTGCCGTGATTGTTGAGGAAGGCGGGCAGCAGCCAGTGCGGCACCTCGCGGTGACCCTTTTCGGTAAGGATCCAGTGGTGGTTTTCGGTGACTGGCGTCTCTGCCATCGGGCAGCCTGTTTCGCGCCAATCAGGCAGCAATTCATCAAGCGCAATTGGATCGACCACCGCGCCAGACAAGATATGCGCGCCGATCTCCGCCCCTTTTTCCAGAACGCAGACCGAGATCTCGCTGTCTTGCGCGCTGGCCAGCTGTTTCAATCGGATCGCTGCTGCCAGGCCGGCCGGCCCGCCACCAACAATCACAACATCATACGGCATTGACTCGCGTTCACTCATGATCGTCTCCATCAGGGACGCCACCGGGGCCTGTCGTCGCGTTCCGGCAACGTCCTGTCCATTCACGCGTGCCCGCGAATTGACCGCGCCGTCAACCGCGACTTTATGGAATTATCATGGGGGCAGAACAAAAATTCGATTGGGCGACAAGCGCGGCAAGCACACTGGACTGGTGGCGCGAGGCCGGCGTCGACACCGTGATCGCCGAAGAGCCCCGTAACTGGCTTGCCCCTGCTCCTGTTCCCGTGGCTGTCCCTGCTGCTGTCCGCGCGCCAGCTTTAGCGGCCGGAGACGCATCCGCCGTTCGCCAACCCGTCCAAGCCAATGGCGCTGCCGCGCCCATTTTGGCCGCGCGCGCCCTGGCCCCGATGCCGGCAACACTCGGCGCCTTCGATGCCTGGCGACGGGGGCCTGATGCGCCCGATGCCGAGTGGCCGGGCCGCCATGTTTTTGCCCAAGGATCATCGCAGCCGAAGCTGGCCGTCATCGTCGAAATGCCCGAGCGTGAAGATGGCGAGGCCGACATGTTGCTCAGCGGCGTGGTCGGCAAGCTGTTCGACCGGATGCTCGCCGCCATTGGCCATGACCGAACCACTATCCTGCTCCTCCCGATGTGTGCCGCGCGGCCCAGCACCGGCCGACTCCCGGCTGAGTCGCTGCCCGCGCTCGAGGCAACGCTGCGGCATCATGTGATGCTGGCCGCGCCAAAACGGGTTTTGCTGTTCGGCAATGCGGTCAGCCGTGCGCTGATCGGGGCAGATATTGCCGAAAGTCGTGGGACTTTACGGACAGTTAACCAGGAAGATAGACAACAAGCGTCGTCGATTCAGGCCGTTGCAAGCTATCATCCGCGATTCTTGCTCGAACGCCCGGCCGCCAAGGCCGAGGCCTGGAAAGATTTACTGTTGCTGATCCAGGGGATCGATGCGTGAAAAAGTTACTCCTGCCGGCCCTTTCATTGTTCGCGCTGCCGGTAACGCTGGCGACGACGCCTGCTATGGCCGGCGAAGTGCCCAACCTGGCAACCAGTGGTGATGGCATTCCGGCGCAGCTCGATGACGGCCAGCGCACCGGCTATCGGGCGGTTTTCCAGGCGATCCGCGACGGCAAATGGATCGACGCCCGATTGCAGCTCGCGACGATGAAACCCGGACCGCTCCATTCGATTGCGCTCGCCGAGCTGTTTACCGCCAAGGGGTCGCCCCGCACGACTGCAGAAGACCTTAGCAAGCTGCTCGCCGATGCCCCTGAATTGCCGCAGGCGGAACAGCTGGCACGCATGGCCAAGGCGCGCGGCATGACTGAACTCCCGAGTCTGCCCTACACGCAGGCGCTCAGCTGGACTGGCGGCGCGCCCGTGCGGGCGCGGGCAAAAAGCCTGAAGAGCGACCAGATCGCAGCCGATCTCGCCACAAAGATGCAACCGCTGATCAAGGAAGATCGCGGCGTCGAGGCCCAGGCCTTGTTGGAGGCAACCACAGGCCTGTCCCCTGACGGGCTAACCGAATGGCAACAAAAGGTCGCCTGGGTCTATTTCATCGCTGGTGATGACGCCAATGCGCGACTGATGGGACAAAAGGCCAGCCAGGGCAGCGGCGACTGGGCAATTCAGGGCCAATGGGTGGAAGCGCTGGCCGCCTGGCGTGAACGTGATTGCGCTGGCGCAGCCGACTCCTTTGGTCGGGTGGCCAGTCGATCAACCGATATCGAACTGCGCGCGGCCGGGCTGTTCTGGGCATCGCGCGCGGATATGGCCTGCGGCCGACCCGATCGGATCGAAGCCCGGTTAAAGGGGGCAGCGCAATATGATGAAACATTTTACGGCCTGCTTGCCCGCCAGACGCTTGGCATCCGTACCCCCGTCAGCCGCCCGAACGAAGCCCGGATCGCCGCCGATTGGCAGCTGCTTGGCCGGCGGCCCAATCTCCGCGTTGCCGCCGCTTTAGTCGAAATTGACGAAGATGTTCTGGCCGATGATGTGATGAAGCGGCAAGCGCGGATCGGCGATGCAAACGAATTTGCGGGGCTGCTCCGCTTGGCGGGCGCCTTTAATCTGCCCTCTACGCAAATCTGGCTGGCGCATAATGCGCCTGCCGGCACGACACCCTCGGTGGAGGCGCGTTACCCAGCGCCCAATTGGACCCCCGATGGCGGCTGGCGGGTCGATAAGGCGCTGGTTTATGCGCATACGCTGCAGGAATCGGCGTTCCGCACCAATGTTGTCAGTGCCGCTGGAGCCTATGGCCTGATGCAAGTCCGCCCGGGTGCGGCATCCGATATGGCCCGCCAGCGCGGATCGCGCGCGGATCGCGCTGCCCTTACCCGCCCGTCTACCAATATCGAGATTGGCCAATCCTATCTTGAATGGCTGCGCGACCAGCCGGCAACGCGCGGTCTGCTGCCCAAAGTGATCGCAGCGTATAATGCCGGTGCTGTCCCGGTCGAAGCATGGAACACGATCGTCAAGGATGGCGGCGATCCGCTGCTGTACATCGAATCCATCCCCTATTGGGAAACACGCGGCTATGTGGTGACGGTGCTGCGCAATTATTGGGTGTATGAACGCGAAGGCGGCAAGGTGGCATCGCCCAGCCGCGCCGCGCTCGCTCAGGGTCTTTGGCCGCGTTTTCCTGGACTGCCTGGTGCCCCGTCCGTCCGCATTACAGCAAAGATCACGCCGACGATGACGGCCAGTGCCAATTGACGAGGCGGCAGTGTTCCTGCCGGTCCAGATTGCCGTCCTGACGGTTTCCGATACCAGAAGTCTCGCTGATGACCGATCGGGCGACACATTGGTCGCGCGTCTGCTTGCAGCAGGACATATGCTCGCCGATCGCCAGATCGTGAAGGATAATGTGCCGACAATCGTCGCAACGCTTACCCAGTGGATCGACGATCCGTCCGTGGACTGCATCATCACCACCGGTGGCACGGGCGTCACTGGACGCGACGTGACCCCGGAGGCAATCGAACAGGTGCAGGACAAGCCCATTCCGGGCTTTGGCGAGCTATTTCGCTGGCTGAGTTTTCAGACGATCGGCACATCAACGGTGCAATCGCGGGCATGCGCTTGCGTCACCCGCGGCACCTATATCTTTGCGCTGCCCGGATCGACCGGCGCGGTAAAAGACGGTTGGGACGGCATTTTGGCAAGCCAACTCGACAGCCGCCACAAGCCCTGCAATTTTGTCGAACTGATGCCGCGCCTGCTGGAGCGGTGACGGCGACCGCTTGTTGGTCTATTTCGCCGGTCGCTTGCTATCGATGAACTTCGCCAATTCTGCGTCCATCACTTTGTACCAATCGACAATGTCCGCAAAATGCGCTTGGCTGACCAGCCCGATCGCGCTGAAATCCATATATTCGTAGAGATTACCATCCTTGTCGATTGACACCTTCAGAAAGCGCTTTGTGTCATTCCATTCGTTGGCGAGGGCAATGGAAAAAATAGGATCGGGCTTATACCAGCTCGTCAGCTGATAAGATGTACAGGCGGATTGTTCTTTACATCCGTAAAACTCCACCGTGAAATCATTGCCGCTGGTGCTGCTTAAAATATAAGGTTCGCCGCGCTTATTTTGCTTCAACACCGCTTTATAGCCAGCGTCATTCAATGCCGCTGCGAATGTCTTGGGACTGGACAGATCAAGCATCTTGTCAGCGGCCTGTGCGCGGCCTGCGGCCATTATGCCGATGAACAGTGCGATGATCTGAACAAAAATACGCATCATTGTCCCCCAAATCCCAGCGCCGACTTTGCTGCGCGCGCCTACTCTAGTCATCGCAGCCCGACCACAACTGTCAAGGTTGATCGGGATCCACGACCATTGCCGATAACTCATGCCCGGCAGAATCACGAAAATGGAAGCGCCGTCCGCCGGGGAAAGCAAAGATGGGTACGGTGATCACACCTCCCGCCGCACGGACCTTGGCCTCGCAAGCTTCCAAATCATCGACTTCGATCACGGGCAATGCAGCCGCCGACTTTTCCGCAGGATCGGCATCCAGGCCGATGTCTGTGTCCCCGCTCGTGGTCGCGGCATAGCTCGGGCCGAAATCCGTAAAATCCCAATCGAATGCAGCGGCATAAAAGGCCTTTGCTGACGCAAGATCGCTGACCGGCAATTCGAGATAGGTGAGACGAGCCATTATGTCCTCCACTTAGTTCTTGATATGTTCTACAGATATCTCCACCAAGGGCAATGACCAATCATGCACGCCCCGCTCGTGGCGCAACCCATAATGAGGTCAGCCAACGCTTCAATCTGCCCCAATCAGCGGCGGATGGCGACTGGCTCGATGCCCGCGAAGCAATCGATGGCGCGCCGCCGAAGCTGCGCACGACGGTGACGGTCGAGGTGCCACGGACGATCATCTCCAGAAACTCCTCACCAGACATCCCGTTTGATCGCTCGATCAATCCCTACCGCGGCTGCGAGCATGGCTGCATTTACTGCTTCGCCAGGCCTAGCCATGCCTTTCTCGATCTGTCGCCAGGGCTCGATTTTGAAACCCGGCTGTTTGCCAAGCCAAATGCGCCCGCCTTGCTCACCGCCGAAATCGGCAAGCGCGGCTATAGCGTCGCGCCAATTGCGTTTGGTACCAATACCGATGCCTATCAGCCGATCGAACGCGAATGGCGGATCATGCGCGGTTGCCTGGAAGTGTTGGCGGCGACCAACCATCCATTGACGATTACGACCAAATCCGACCGCGTCGTTCGCGATATCGATCTCTTGGCACCCATGGCAGCAAAGCAACTGGTCGCGGTTGCCATCTCGATCACCTCGCTCAATCCGAAACTAGCGATGACCATCGAACCGCGCGCGCCCAGCCCCGCCAAGCGGATCGCAGCCATAAAGGCGCTCGCGGCGGCTGGAATCCCAGTCTATGTCTCAGTCTCCCCGGTCATTCCGGCGATCACTGATCACGAGATCGAACATATTCTGGTAAGCGCTGCCGACGCTGGCGCGCGCGGCGCCTTTTTCCTGCCGATACGATTGCCCTGGGAAGTCGCGCCGCTGTTCAAGGCCTGGCTGGAGGCGCATTTCCCCGATCGCGCCGCCAAGGTGATGGCGATCATCCGCGACATCCGGGGCGGGCGCGATAACGACCCCAATTTCCACACCCGGTTTCGCGGGCAAGGGCCTTGGGGACAGTTATTGCGCACCCGGTTCCAGATTGCCTGCCGCAAGCACCAGCTCGATCGGGGACAGGTGGCGCTGCGCACCGATCTGTTCCGGCCGCCACCGGGCGCGCAAGGCCAGCTTTTTGACTAGGCGGCGCAATTCCTAGGCAACGCTCGCTAACCGGTGGTCCTTATACTGCGCCCGCAGCGCCGTCTTGAGCAGCTTGCCGGTCGCGGTATGCGGCAGGTCGTCGACGAACAGGATTTCATCGGGCAGCCACCATTTGGCGACATGAGCTGCCAGATGGGCGTTGATTTCGGCTGGCGACACATCGCTGCCCGCCTTGCGCACTACCAGCAGCAGCGGGCGCTCATCCCATTTGGGATGATAGATGCCGATTGCCGCCGCTTCGGCGACGCCCGGACAGCCAACTGCCGCATTTTCCAGATCGACCGAACTGATCCATTCGCCGCCCGATTTGATCACGTCCTTGGCGCGATCGGTGATTTGCATCGTGCCATCGGGATGGATGACCGCGACATCGCCGGTATCAAACCAGTTTTCCGCGTCGACACAGTCAGCCTCGGCCTTGAAATAGCGTTTGATGACCCAGGGCCCGCGGATCTGCAGGCGGCCCGAGCTCGCGCCATCGCGGGGTTGCTCCACGTCACCATCATCGACCACGCGTAGTTCGACACCAAAGGGAATCTGCCCTTGCTTGCAGACCATGTCGAGCTGTTCGCCCAGGCTCAACTCATCCCAATGCGGCGGCGGGGCCCCGGCCGTGCCAATCGGTGACGTCTCGGTCATGCCCCACAGATGCGCGACCCGCGCGCCCATCCCCATGATCCGCTCAATCATTGCGCGGGGGGCAGCCGATCCGCCGATCGTCACTTGCTTCAGATAGCGCGGCGCTTCGCCCGTTGCATCAATATGCTGGAACATCGACAGCCACACCGTGGGTACACCCGCCGAATGCGTGACCTTTTCCTGGTTCATCAACCGGCACAGCACGGCGGCATCATTGACGCAGGCATAAACGAATTTCGCGCCAGACAGCGCCCCGGCAAAGGGCAGCCCCCAGGCGGCGGCGTGGAACATCGGCACCACCGGCAAGATCACGGCTTGGGACGATATGTTCAACAACCAGGGGGACACCCCGGCCATCGCATGGATCATCGTCGATCGATGTTCATACAGCACGCCCTTGGGGTTGCCGGTCGTGCCGCTGGTATAGCAAAGCATGCAGGGATCGCGCTCTGGCCCCTCATGCCATTGATAATGGCCATCTTCCAGCGCGATGATGCCTTCAAAGCTGGTCGGCCCTTCACCATCGAAGCAGATATATTGCTCGATGCTGGTCCATTGCGATTTCAGCCGATCGACCAGCGGCTGAAACTGCTTGTCATAGAGCAGCACGCGGTCTTCGGCATGATTGGCAATATACACCAGCTGTTCGTCGAACAGCCGAGGATTAAGGGTGTGGATCACCCCGCCCATCCCGATCGCACCATACCAGGCGGCAAGGTGGCGGCTGTGGTTCATCGCCAGGGTCGCGATCCGATCGCCGGGATTCATGCCCATTTTTACAAGCGCTTGCGCCAGTTTCTTGGCATCCCGAGCTATGCCGGCCCAGCTTGTCCGCGTCTCATGACCATCGGCCCAATAGGTGACGATCTCGCGCCCGCCATGTTCACGTGCCGCATGGTCCAGCAAGCGCGGTACCCGCAGCTCAAAATCCTGCATTCCACCCAACATTTGGGGTCTCTCCCTATTACCCAACCAGTGCGAGCCGCTTAGTCTCAGCGGTCTTCAGCGCCACCTCGGCAATACCCTGCATTGTCTCGATCCGGGTCGCAAGCTCACCATCGAGCAAAAAGTCACGGCCGAGCAACAGCAATGCTTCGCCACCGTCGGGCAAGGCGGCCTTGAGATAAACCTCGCCCCGCGCGCCCCGCGCCTCGGCCAGCAACGCGCCAAGCTCGCCAATCGCGCGTGGATCCTCGACAGCAATCTCCATCACCATTCGGGCGGTGTTCGCCAGATCCTCAAACGCCTGCAAGCGCTTGACGGTGACGCGCGGGGTCTCTTCGCCCGGCCGGCGATCCAATTCGACCGTGGCGATGCCGCAGCCGCCGCTGCGTGCTGCCTCTTCGAGGTCCGCCGCGACAGTGTCGTCAAAGCAGGTCGCCGCAAACTGGCCAGAGGCATCGGACAGCATGGCCATCAAATAGCGCCGCCCCTTAGCAGATGTCCGCCATTTCGTATCTTCGACCAGCACCGCCATCGTCGCACCGGCGCGCGTGCCGTCATCGGGGATGTCGAGCTCTCCCAGCCCAACATAGCTGCGCGCGCCATGCATCTTGGCAAGATGGCGGTGGCGATCGACCGGATGCGCGGAGAAATAGAAGCCGAACGCCTCTTTCTCCTGATCCATCCGCTGCGCCAGCGTCCAGCGTGCAGAGAGCGGCAACTGGATCGAGGCGCCCGATGACGGCTCGCTCTCGCCGAACAGTCCGCCCTGCCCGCTGATCCGCTGATCGTGCAGCCGTGCAGCGACGGCCAGGATCGTCTCTGCGCTGGCATAAATGCCCGCCCGATTGGGATCGATACTGTCAAAAGCACCCGCCGCCGCCAGCGTTTCCAGCTGGCGCTTGTTCATCAGGCGGGGATCAACGCGGGTGGCGAGATCGTCAAGCGACGCGAACGGCCCATTTTCAAGCCGTTCGACGACAAGGCGTTCCATCGCCCCCTCCCCGACCGATTTCAGCGCGGCAAGGGCATAGCGGACCCCAAGTCCCGCGCCTGCATCGACCGGGAACTCCTCAACCGTGAACTCAGCGTCACTGGCGTTGATGCACGGCGGCAATATCTTCACGCCCATACGCCGCATATCATCGGTGAACACGCCAAGCTTGTCGGTCAGCGTCATGTCAAAACACATCGAGGCCGCGAAGAAATCCTCGGGATAATGCGCTTTCAGCCAGGCTGTTTGATAGGCCAGCAACGCATAGGCCGCGGCGTGTGATTTATTGAAACCATAGCCCGCGAACTTGTCGATCAAATCGAACAGCTCATTTGCCTTGGCGGCCGGAATGTTGTTCACCCGCGCACAGCCCTCGACAAAGGTCGCGCGCTGCGCGTCCATCTCGGCCTGGTTCTTCTTGCCCATCGCACGCCGCAGCAAATCCGCGCCGCCCAGCGAATAGCCGGCCAGCACCTGCGCGGCCTGCATCACCTGTTCCTGATAGACGAAGATGCCATAGGTTTCCGCCAGGATCGTCTCGAGCAGCGGGTGCGGATAGTCGATCGCCTCGGTGCCGTTTTTGCGGCGGCCAAAGCTCGGGATATTGTCCATTGGGCCGGGTCGATAGAGCGAGACGAGCGCGATGATGTCGCCGAAATTGGAAGGGCGTACGGCACTCAGCGTGCGGCGCATGCCTTCGGATTCGAGCTGGAACACACCGACCGTGTCGCCCTTTTGCAGCAGTTTGTAGACGCCCTCGTCGTCCCATTCGAGCGTGTCGAGATCGATGATAATGTTCCGCTTGGCGAGCATCTGGATCGCCTTTTGCAGCACCGACAGCGTTTTGAGCCCGAGAAAGTCGAACTTCACCAGCCCCGCCGCCTCGACATATTTCATGTCGAACTGGGTGACCGGCATGTCGGAGCGTGGATCGCGGTACAGCGGCACAAGCGCCGCGAGCGGACGATCACCGATCACTACCCCTGCCGCATGGGTTGAGGAGTGGCGCGGCAACCCTTCCAGCTTCATCGCCAGATCAAGCAAATGCTTGACGCCGCTATCGGTGCGATATTCAGCGGCGAGCTCCGACACGCCATTCAGCGCCCGGTCGAGCGTCCAGGGATCGGTCGGGTGATTGGGGACGAGCTTGGCGAGGCGATCGACCTGACCATAACTCATCTGCAGCACGCGGCCCGTGTCCTTCAGCACCGCGCGCGCCTTTAGCCGTCCAAAGGTGATGATCTGCGCGACATGGTCCGAGCCATATTTGGCCTGGACATAGCGGATCACTTCCTCGCGCCGGGTTTCACAGAAATCGATGTCGAAATCGGGCATCGACACGCGTTCGGGGTTGAGGAAACGTTCGAAGAGCAGCCCGAGCTTCATCGGATCGAGATCGGTGATCGTCAGCGACCAGGCGACCACTGAACCCGCGCCCGAACCACGGCCAGGACCGACCGGGATATCGTTTTCCTTGGCCCATTTGATGAAATCGGCGACGATCAGGAAATAGCCGGGGAAGCCCATCTTGATGATGACGTCGAGCTCGAATTCCAGCCGGTCACGATAGGCTTGCTGCCAGTTCTCGCCCTCCCCCTTGATCCGCTCCAGCCGCTTTTCGAGCCCGGCGCGGGCATCAACGCGGAGCGCCTCCTCCTCGGCATCGCGATCACCGGCAAGGCTGGGCAGGATCGGCTTGCGCTTGGGGGCGGCAATCGCGCAGCGCTGCGCCACCACCAGCGTGTTGGCAATCGCCTCGGGCAGATCGTCGAACAGCTGGCGCATGTCCTTGGCTGGCTTCATCCACGCATCAGGCGAGCTTTTCGGCCGGTCGTCACTGGCGATGTACGTAGAATTGGCGATGCACAGCATTGCGTCATGCGCCTCGCCGAAACTCTGTTCCGCAAAGCAGCAGGGGTTAGTCGCGACGATCGGCAGATTTCGATCATAAGCGAGATCGAGCAAGGATGCCTCGGCCCGCCCTTCAATCTCATCGAGCCGACGGGTCAGCTCGATATAGAGCCGGTCCGGGAACAGTGCCTGGAGACGATCGGCATAGGCCAGCGCATGATCCGGCTGGTCCTCAGCAAACAACCGGGTGAGCCCGCCTTCCCGGCCGGCGGTGAGCGCGATCAGACCGTCACTATGGCCCTGAAGCGCTGCAAAGTCGACATGCGGGGCCAGTTCGAGCGGTCGCGCCAGATGTGCCTGCGATACCAGCGCGCATAGATTTTGGTAACCGACCTCATCCTGCGCATAGAGCGCCAGCCAGTCGAGCGGAGTCGCCACGCCTTCGGGCATATCGGGCCGCGCAACGCCAATCATCGCACCGATGATTGGTTGCACCCCCGCATCCCGCGCCGCGTCGGCAAAGGCCATGGCGGCGTAAAGGCCATTACGATCGGTGAGCGCTGCTGCAGGAAAGCCTAGCTCCCGCGCGCGCTTGGCGATCGCCTTTGGTTCGATCGCGCCATCGAGCATCGTGAACGAGGAAAAGATGCGAAGCGGGACGAAACCAGAATGGGTCATGCTGGGGACTATGCGGGCTTATGACGATTCGCGAAACTGTCATGAAGCAAGCGGCTGTGGATAAACTCGATCAACCCGCGAGCAGCGCTTCAATGTCTTTTTCGATCTCTTCAGGCGTGGTTTGGGGGCCATAGCGCGTCACCTTTGCGCCGCTGCGATCGACCAGGAATTTGGTGAAATTCCATTTGATCCCGCGCGATCCCATTAGGCCGGGCGCTGCATCCTTCAATCGATCGAACAGCGGATCGGCACCGGAGCCGTTGACGTCAATCTTGGCGAACACCGGGAAGGTCACGTCATAATTGACGGTGCAGAATTCAGCGATCTCAGCGGCATCACCCGGCTCCTGCGACCCAAACTGATTGCACGGGAAGCCAAGCACCTCAAAACCCTGGTCGGCATATTGCCGGTGCAGCGCTTCCAGGCCCTTATATTGCGGGGTGAAACCGCATTTCGATGCGGTGTTGACGATCAGCAGCACCTTGCCGGCATAGGTCGATAGATCGACCGGCTTGCCATCGGCGCCTTTGACCTGAAAATCGGTGATGGCGGTCATGCTACCCTCTCCTGTCGCTTGAGCAAAAATTGGAGATTCATTTTGATGCCGGGCCATTCGCTGGCAATGATTGAATAGACGACCAGGTCGCGAATGCGTCCATCGGTAGTTTGATGGTTGCGCAGCACGCCATCGCGCTTTGCCCCCAGCCGCTCGATTGCCAGCTGGGACCGCTTGTTGAACCAGTCGGTGCGGATCTGGACGACATTGCAGTCCATCGTTTCAAACGCATGGGTCAGCAGCAGTAGTTTGGCCTCGGTGTTGACACCGGTGCGTTGAACCGATTGCGCGTAGAAGGTGCCGCCGATTTCGAGCCGACGATGCCCTGCGTTCATCCGCATGAAGCGCGTCATGCCCACAACCCGGCCTGCCGCTTCGACCGCAAACGGCATCGCCCGGCCAAAATCACGTTCGGCAAATACCGCCGCCATGAAGGCGTCCGGATCGCGCAGACTGGAAACATTGGTGAAGAACAATTCGGTTATCGCCCCGTCCGCCGCCGCAGCAATAACAGCATCCCGGTCATCCATCACCAATGGACGGAGCGTTACGTGCCTGCCGACCAAATGCGGCGCGGCTCTCCAAGCGTCGGCGGCGGCCATTTAGCCCAACCTACCCTCATGCAGCCGGACCACCCGGTCCATCCGCCTCGCCAGCCGTTCATTATGGGTCGCGATCAGCGCTGAAGAGCCCTCTTCGCGCACCAGTCGCAGCAGCTCGGCCATCACGATATCGGCAGTGGCTTCGTCCAGATTGCCGGTTGGTTCATCGGCCAGCACCAGCGCCGGTTTATTGGCCAGCGCGCGGGCGACCGCCACCCGCTGCTGTTCACCGCCGGATAGCTGGCTGGGGCGATGCGTCAGCCGATGCCCGAGCCCAAGCGCAGTGAGCAGCGTGGTCGCGCGCAATTCTGCCTGGGGACGCGTTTCCCCGTGGATCAGCAATGGCAGCACGACATTTTCGGTGGCGTTGAAATCGGGCAGCAGATGGTGGAACTGATAGACAAAGCCCAGAAAATCACGCCGCACCAGCGTGCGCCCATGGCTATCCAGTCGCGCCGCTTCGGTGCCCGCAATCCGAATCGATCCGCCAAAGCCGCCTTCAAGCAGGCCGACCGCCTGGAGCAGGGTCGATTTGCCTGATCCCGATGGGCCCAACAGCCCAACAATCTCGCCCTTGTCGACCGTGATGTCGATCCCACGCAGAACATGGATCGTCTCTTCGCCCTGAACAAAGCTGCGCGTCAGGCCCGCGGTTTGCAGCACGGGGTCACTCATAACGCAGCACCTGGACCGGATCGGTATTGGCCGCCTTGAAGGCTGGATACAGCGTGGCCAGAAAGCTCAGCACCAGCGCCATAGCGGCAATCACTACAATCTCGACCGGGTTGGGCTTTGATGGCAGCTCCGTCAGGAACCGGATCGACGGGTCCCAAAGATTTTGCCCTGTTACCTTCTGGATGAACCAGACGACATCCTGCCGGAAAAACAGGAAGACAAAACCGAGCACCAATCCGGCGACCATCCCCAGCGCGCCGATTGTGGTGCCAACCACCATGAAAATCTTGATTAACCCACCCCGCGTCGCTCCCATCGTGCGCAAAATCGCGATATCGCGCGTCTTGGCGCGGACCAGCATGATCAGCGACGACAAAATGTTGAACACCGCGACCAGGATGATGATCGACAGCACCGTGAACATCGCGATCCGTTCAACCTCCAGCGCTTCGAACAATTGCGCATTGAGCTGCCGCCAATCCGCGACCAATCCACGACTCCCGACCCGGGCAGCAAAGGGGGCAATGATCGGTCCAACCTGATCGGCATTGACGGTATCCAGCTCAACCACGCCAACCGCGTCGCCCATCAATAGCAAGGATTGTGCGTCGCCCAGTGGCATTATCACATAGGCCTTGTCATAATCATACACGCCAATCTCGAAAATGGCGCCGACCGTGTAGGAGACGATCCGCGGCACCGTCCCAAAGGGCGTTGTCTGGCCTTGCGGGCTCAGCAGCGAAATCTGGCTGCCGACCTGCGCGCCCAGCGCCTCCGCCAGCCTTGATCCGATGCCGATCCGGCCGCTGCCCGGCGTCAGACTGGCAAGCGATCCGCTCAATTCCTTGCCCTTTAACGTGGCATTCGACCGGATATCTGGAACGCGCATCCCGCGCACCAAAATCGCCTCCACCCGGCCATTATAGGTCGCCATCAACGGCTGCTCGATCAACGGGGTCGCCTGGGTAATTCCAGGGGTCTCGCGCGCTTGGGCGACGATCCCCCGCCAGTCGGGCAAGCGCCCGCCATAGCCCTGCACCACCGCATGGCCATTCAGCCCGACGATCTTGTCGAACAGCTCCGCGCGAAAGCCGTTCATCACGCTCATCACGATGACCAAGGCGGCAACCCCAAGCATCACCGCGGCCAGGCTGATCCCGGCAACAAGAAAGATAAACCCCTCACCCTTGCCGGGTAAAAGATAGCGGCGCGCGATCATCCGTTCATAGCGCGAAAGGAGCATAGTGTGCGGTCCCAAGCCCCCGCCCGGAATTGGGCAATCGCCCATCTAGGGTGCCGTCATGGCGCTGGCAACCGGGTCTCCCCCTGTTGCGAATTCGCCACAGGCCGCGCCAATAGTGCACAAGACCGCCGATTCACCGATGACAATCCCCCCTGTCCGACCTAGCGTTTCTCCACTGACACACAGGCAATGGCCGTGGTTCGGGGATGCCTGATGCCTTTGAGCGCGAACAGGGGCGCACGCTTGGGCTAGGGTTAAAAAAGGGGGCTGACGAGCGATCGTCACGCAGGCGCCCGGGCTGGAAACGGTCCGGGCGTTTGCTGTTTTACCCTTAAAAACTTTTCGACACGGTGAAACCAAAGGTGCGCGGATCGCCGGGCTGGCCCACGACCAAGCCGGTGTTACCGGCCTGCAGCGCGAGCAGATCGAAATAGTTCTGGTCAAAGGCGTTGCGAACCCACGCAAAGGCATTCCACTTATCGCGTGCCTTCACCCCGATGCGGAAGTTGCTGATCGCGTAACCAGCGACATCGGTGTAGATTGACCGCGACGGATTTGACGAGAAATTTGATCGGTAGCTGCCATCATAGCCGATATAAAATTGGCTATCGGCGCCCATGATACGCACGGGCACATTATATTCAGCGCCATAGGAAAAGGCCCATTCGGAAACGCCGGGGAGTCGCTGGCCAGAGATGTTGCAGTTCGGCGGGCTGAATCCCCCAGGGGTTGTCGCGGGGCTGGCCGGGTTGGCCGCAGTGGCCGTCGCGCCACCGGCCAATTCAGGCGGGCACGGTGCATCGGTGAAGCGCACGTAACGCGCATCGGTATAAGCGCCATTGGCGTAAAGACTTAGCCGCGATGTGGGGCGGAAGGCTGAATCGATTTCGATTCCGCGCGTCCGCACCTCGCCCGCATTGGCCAGATAGCCGCGCAAGACGCCAAGCTGCCCATTGGTGACGGTTGCCTGATAATCCTCAATGTCAGTCCAGAACGCCGAAAAGTTCACCGTCGCGCGGCGATCCAGAAACTGGGTCTTCAGGCCAAGCTCGAAATGATTGACCCGCTCGGGCTTGACCGTCGCCGAGGCAAGGATGGGGTTATTGGCGCCATCGAGCGGCAGGCCGGACAGATTGATCCCGCCCGATTTGTTGCTGCGCGCATAGGTGGCATAGCCCAGCACGTCGGCGGTGAACTGGTACGACGCGGTGATATCACCCGACACGTTCCAGTCGTCGAATCTGGGCTGATAGCGTTGCGGGGCCAAAACGCCACGCTGATCGGCATTCAGGGTCGTGCTGCCCGTTCCGGTTGTGACGAGCGAGACGAATGACCCGTTTTTCTCGTCATAGTTCACACGGATGCCCGGCGCGATCGCCAGTTTGTCTGTCACGTGCCAGGTCAGCTTGCCGAACACGGCGGCGCTGGTGTTGGTAAAGCCAATCGTGTTGCGCGCCGTCAGATTATTGAGCACCGCCGGATTGTTGGCGTTGGCGGTGGTGGGGTTCAGCAGGAAACGGCTGGCGGCACTGCCCTGCACCTGCAGCCCCTGGGTGTCGATCTTCTGATAGAAATAGAAGGCGCCGACCACGTAATCGAGCGTATTGGTGCCGTTCGATGCGAGACGAACCTCCTGCGTGAACTGGCTTTGCTGCGACGGATTGGCTGACACCGTCGTGATCGGCAGACCTATAAAATCGCGGTCGTTCGACGGCGTCCAGTGCCAGAAGCGATAGGCGCTGACCGAGGTCAGCGTCGACCCGCCAAGATTCCAGTTTGCAAGCAGCGAACCGCCGCCAAGCTCCTGGAGCGCGCGCAGCGGCGAATCGACGTCAGTTACCCGGTCAAACGGATTGGTTGAGGGCACGGTGTAATTGAACGCCGCCGCCAGGGCCGCATATTGCCGACTGAGCGGGCGCTGGGTGGTGCCGACGCGCGCATAATATTGGACGCAGCAGATCGGGTCCTGGCGGTTATAATCACCGTAGAGCGTCAGATCGAGATTGTCGGTCGCGCGCAGCAGCAACTGGCCGCGGACGCTGACGTTATCCTGGCTGTTCTGAAACTCGTTCTGGCGCACGTTGAAGATCGTACCCCGTCGCGAGGTGATTGACGTTGACAGCCGCAGCGCCAGCTTGTCGCTGATCAACGGGCCAGAGATCGACGCCTTGCCCTGAAAAAAATCATAATTGCCGCCGGTCAGTTCAACCCGTGCTTCGGGCGAGAAACTGGGCGCGCGCGTGATGACGTTGATCGCGCCTGCGGTGGTGTTCTTGCCATACAGTGTCCCCTGCGGCCCGCGCAGCACCTCAATCCGTTCAGTATCGGTGAAGTCGAACGTCGCCGAAGCGATCCGGCTGTAATAAACCTGATCGACATAGATCCCGACGCCCTGTTCGATCCCGTCATTGGTCAGGCCGAATGGTGCGCCCAAGCCCCGGATGTTAGCGGCCGAATTGCGTGGGTTGGTCGAATAAAATTGCAGCGATGGCTGCAGCTGGGTCAACCGGCCGACATTATAGGTACCGGTTTCGGCCAGCGCTTGCCCGCCGATCACCGAAATCGCGATCGGCACGCGCTGTGCCGTCTCATTGCGGCGGCGTGCGCTGACGACGATGTCGCCGCTGCCCTGCTGCGCGGTGCCGAGCTTGCCGGTGTCGTCTCCGGGGGTTTCCTGGACCGCGACCTGATCGGCATCGGGCGGTGCGACAGGAGGTTCACCCGCATTGGCGGTCGCCTGGGCAAGTAACATGATGGAAAGAGTAGCGAACATGATGACCCCTCTTGCTTCCCTTGGCCCCTCGATCCCGATCGAGCGCCCTCATCTGCCAAATATCTATTGATTTGATAGGAATTAGATCACTGGCTGATCTTGGGCGCGGGAAAGAGAAAATTTCTTGCCGCGAAAATCTGTGCAATCGCCTCTTGAACCAGCGACCAACCGCCCCAAATTCGCGGTCGTACGGTGCCTACGGGGCCGTACCGACAACGGTGTCGCGCATTGGCGGGCACCGGAATCGACGTTCAACTTGCTCAAAAAAGAGGATTTGAAAATGCGTCAGTTTGATTTGACCCCCTTTCGCCGCTCTGCGATTGGCTTTGACCGGCTTTTCGACATGCTCGAAGCCAATGCGCGCCAGGCGACATCTGAGAATTACCCACCCTTCAATCTCGAACGGCTCGCTGATGATCGCTATCGGATCACGCTTGCTGTCGCAGGGTTTGCCCGTGACGATATCGAGATTGTCGCCCAGCAGAATCTGCTGGTGATCAAGGGCAAGAAGGAAGACGTGACTGAGGATCGCGCCTTTCTGCATCTCGGCATTGCCAATCGCAGCTTCGAACGCCGATTTGAACTCGCTGATTTCGTGCGGGTCGATGATGCGCGGCTCAACGACGGGCTGCTGACCATCGATCTGCTTCGCGAAGTGCCCGAGGCGATGAAGCCGAAGACCATCGCGATCAAGTCAGGCGCACCGCTACAGGTGATCAAGGAAGACAGCGTGGCCGCCTGATTGCGGCGACGGGTTGATTGCGGTGGTGATGCTGTGGGGCCTGCCCTGCGCTGTGTCGCGGTGACCCAGTACTAGCCTGTCGTAAACACGTAAAGTGGGTGCCCGGACATCGGTGTTCGGGCACCTTTTTTGGCCCAAGAGCGGCCTAATTTGCCTAACCATGCAGGCGGACGACTACGTCCTGTCTGGCACCGATTCAGCGGCGTCGCCCCCGCCGTTCCAGAGTCGGCACCTTGCAATATCTTCTCGCCTGACGTCATTTGTCGCCAATGCTGCGGAGACCTTTGGTGGCGCGCAGCGGCGGGGCGAGGCGAACGATCATCATGCGCGATTCCGGCAAGTCATCACGATCCGTCGCGGCAGGGCCATTGCGGCGCGTGAACCGCGGGATCATGTCGGTATGGATGGGCTGGGGCACGCGCGTACTTCCCTTTGCCGATGTCGCGACCGAGGATCTGCCGCTGTCGCGATTGCTGCGGTTGTCGCTGATCCAGGTGTCGGTCGGGGTCTCGCTGGTGCTGCTGGCCGGCACGCTCAACCGGGTGATGATCGTCGAACTGGGCGTGCCGGCCACGCTGGTTGGCGTGATGCTGGCGCTGCCGCTGCTCTTCGCCCCCTTCCGCGCCCTCATTGGGTTTCGATCGGATCGGCACCAGTCTGCGCTGGGCTGGCGGCGCGTGCCCTTTATCTTTCGCGGCACGATGCTGCAATTTGGCGGGCTGGCGATGATGCCCTTTGCCTTGCTGGTGCTGGCGGGCGCAGGACAATCAAGCACCGCCCCTGCCTGGATCGGTCAAGCGGCTGCCGGCATTGCTTTCCTGCTTGTCGGTGCTGGCGTGCATATCACGCAAACCGTCGGACTCGCGCTCGCGACCGATCAAGCCCCTGAATCGGCGCATCCCAACATTGTCGGGTTGATGTATTCGATGCTGCTGATCGGCATGATCTTGGCGGCCCTGCTCTTTGGCGCGGCGCTGGCGGATTTCTCGCACGGTCGGCTGATCCAGGTGATCCAGGGGACAGCGGTGATCACCTTCGTCCTCAATGTCTCGGCACTTTGGAAGCAAGAGGCGCGCAATACCAGCCGACCGGAAGAGGTCGGGCGGACTTTTCAGCAATCCTGGGCGGTTTATGCCGCCGAAGCGCATGCCGTACGGCGGCTGGTTGCCGTAGCCCTTGGCACGCTGGCGTTCAGCATGGAGGATATCCTGCTTGAACCCTATGGCGGGCAGATACTTGGGCTGGGTGTGGGCGATACGACCAAGCTGACGGCGACCTTTGCTGGTGGCGGGCTGCTTGGCTTTGCGCTTGCCTCGCGCATCCTCAGCCGCGGCTTCGATCCGTTTCGCATGGCGACAATCGGCGCACTGATCGGCATCCCAGCCTTTGTGATGGTGATCGCATCGGCGCCCCTCCAACAGGTGCCGATGTTTGTCGCTGGCGTCGCGCTGATCGGCTTTGGCGGCGGGCTGTTCGGCCATGGCACGCTGACCGCGACAATGAACTATGCGCCCAAGGATCAGATTGGCCTCGCGCTCGGCAGCTGGGGCGCGGCACAGGCAACCGCTGCGGGCGTGGGCGCGGCGCTGGGCGGCTTTTTGCGCGATGTCGTCAATCCCGCCGGTCTCGCGCTGCCGTGGCAACCGGCAGCGACGGGTTACATCCTGGTCTATGCGCTGGAAATCATCCTGCTCGTCGCCACCCTGGCCACGATGCTGCCCCTTCTCCACTCGGGACGCCGGGCACCTGCATAGAGAAAGGGGCAGGGATGCTGGATCCCTGCCCCTTTTTCATTTTAGCCTTGGGCGCTGGCTCAGCAGCGCAAAAGACTATTTCGCGGCTTCGTTCGTCGCCATGGCATCGGCGGCCGGTGCCATTTCCGCTGCTGGTTCAGCAGCAGCTGGTGCAGCAGCAGCCGGAGCTTCTACTTTCGATGCACCCTGCCAGAATGTATCGACCCATGTCGTATGCGTCATGATCGACGCATGAACGAGCAGTGATGCCGTCACAAAGGCAATGAAGAACAGCGGTAGACCGACATTAGGGCTGACATACAGCCAGATACGTCCTTCTTTCATCGTCAGTCCTCCCGATCAATGCAGCCAAGGGGAATAGATAAATGCCAGAACATGCGCGGCGATCGCGATGCCAGCATAAATCCGGGTCCCCCACATCAGGCCTTCTTGAATTTCTTCGGCCTGTTTTGGCGTGAGCCCGGTCGGATAGACCATGTCACTATCGTCTGCCATTTTTTACCACCCTCTCTCGGGACATCAGACGGTCATTGTGCAGAAAGTGTCCCATCATCCAGCACGACCGAAAGGCGACCCGAAGGCCGTCATCCACAGATGCGGTCGACGCCACGATATCGCCCGGCCAGCCCCGAAACGACCCGTACAAATCCGCACAAGTGTCTAGTTATCTTAACAATGGAAAGTGTCAATTCTTCGTGACGTTTTGGTGGCAGGCCAGCTGCCCCAATGATCAGACGAGGCGGCTCTGCCGGACGGCTGCGGCGATGAAGCTCGCGAACAGCGGGTGGGGATCGAACGGCTTGCTCTTCAGCTCAGGGTGGAACTGCACGCCGACGAACCAGGGATGATCGGGGCGTTCGACGATCTCGGGGAGCATGCCATCGGGTGACATCCCCGAAAACACCAGCCCGCCCTTTTCGAGCATGTCGCGGTAGCCCGTGTTGACTTCATAGCGGTGGCGATGGCGTTCGCTGATTTCCGCCGTTCCATAGATTGACGAGACAACGCTGTTGCCGTCGAGCCTGGCGGGATAGGCCCCAAGCCGCATCGTCCCGCCGAGATCGCCGCCCTCCTCCCGCTCCTGCAGGCCGTCTGCGCTCATCCATTCGGTGATCATGCCGACAACGGGTTCAGCCGTCGGGCCGAATTCGGTCGAGCTCGCCTCCGCAACGCCGCCGAGATCGCGCGCTCCTTCGATACAGGCCATCTGCATCCCGAAGCAGATGCCGAAATAGGGAATTTCACGTTCGCGCGCGAAGCGCACGCTGGCAATCTTGCCTTCCGCCCCACGCTCGCCGAACGCACCCGGGACAAGGATCGCATGCAGTGGCTCAAGCCGCGCGGCTACGTCGCTATCGGGTTGCTCGAACAGCTCTGCATCGATCCATTCGATGTTGACCTTCACCCGATTGGCGATGCCGCCATGGACCAGCGCCTCGTTCAGCGACTTATACGCATCCTGCAGGCCAACATATTTGCCAACCACCCCAACCGTCACTTCACCTTCGGGATTGGTTAGCCGGTCGACGATATTGGTCCAGCGCGACAAATCTGGCGCGCTACCGGGGACGATATCAAAAGCGCGCAAAACCTCTGAATCAAGCCCCTCGGCGTGATATTGCATCGGCACCGCATAGATGCTCGCGGCATCGAGCGCGGGGATCACCGCTTCCTTGCGGACGTTGCAGAACAGCGCGATCTTTGCGCGGTCGCTCTCCGGCAGGGGATGCTCGCAGCGACACACCAGTACATCGGGCTGGACGCCCAGCGCAGCCAGTTCACGCACTGAATGCTGAGTCGGCTTGGTCTTCAGCTCCCCCGCTGCGGCGATATAGGGCACCAACGTCACATGGATGCTGACCGATTGGCCGCGCCCCAGATCATTCCGCAATTGGCGGATCGCCTCAATAAACGGCAGCGATTCGATGTCGCCAACAGTGCCGCCAATCTCGCACAGCACAAAATCGACATCATCGGTCTGCGCCTGGGCGAAGGCCTTGATGGCATCGGTCACGTGCGGAATTACCTGAACGGTCGCGCCCAGATAATCACCGCGCCGTTCGCGCTGAATGATCGTCTGATAGATTCGGCCAGAGGTGATATTGTCCGACTGGCGGCTCGGCACGCCGGTGAACCGTTCATAATGGCCAAGATCGAGATCGGTCTCGGCACCGTCATCGGTCACATAGACTTCGCCGTGCTGATAGGGCGACATCGTGCCGGGATCGACGTTAAGATACGGATCGAACTTGCGAATCCGAACGGAATAGCCCCGCGCCTGCAGCAAAGCTGCAAGACTTGCTGCCATGAGACCCTTGCCAAGCGAGGAGACCACGCCGCCGGTGATGAAAATGAACCGCGCCATGGGAGAAAACGCCTAGCGTTGAAATGCCGTCGCCGACAAGCACCCGACTCATGCCGGGTACCCAAAAAATCGAAAGAAACGGGAATTATTGCTCCAGCGGGATAACGCTGTTGCTTGCGGGCGCCGCCGCATTGCCGGAACCCGCTGCTTCGGATGCTGCCGCAACAGCGGCGGCAGATGGGGCCTCACCCAGGGTCGGCGCAGGTGCCCCAGGCGCTGTAATTGGTGCGCTGGTGGGTCGCGCCAGTGTCGTATCAACTGACTGTGCGTGCCGCGAGGCCGCCAAAAAGGCGAGCACAATGCTCAATGATACAAACAGCGTCGCCAGGATCGATGTCGCCCGCGTCAGAAAATCGGCGGCACCGCGCGCCGACATCAGGCCGGCCGGGCTGCCGCCCATCCCCAGCCCGCCACCTTCCGATCGCTGCATCAGGATAACGCCAACAAGGGCTGCTGCCACCAGGGCGTGAACGACGAGGAGAAAGGTGAAAAACATAAGCGGGCTGAATTTTCCAGAAAGAAGCTCAAGTCGGGCACATAGGCGCGCACCGCGATGTGATCAACCGGGTGATCAACCGCCATGATGGTCGGCATTCGCGCAAATCGTCGCTGAAGTGAAACTACCCGCAGGATTACGCGTTGAGCCGATATGCCCATTCTTCAGAAATTGGTAACAACGCCATGCAGCTAACCACCATCCCGCCCCGCGCCATGCAGCCGGAAGTCGCTGGCCTTCATCACTGGATGACGGCACTGATTGATTATGTCCGATCAGGCGAACCCGATCTTACAAATCGCCAGATGGCTCTTTTGATGGTCGTATATCTTCAAGTCGGGCCGCATACAGTACGCGGCTTGGCGCGCGGCCTGAATGTTTCTAAACCAGTAGTGACACGCGCCTTGAATAGGCTTGGGAGCCTCGGCTATCTGCGTCGGCAACGCGACGAAAGCGATAAGCGTAACATCTATATTGCGCGCACGATTGAAGGGGCCAATTTTCTTGAAGAGTTCGAGCATTTCCTCGGGGCAGAATCAGGGCTCTCCCCCCAATCGGGCACCGCATAAAAGCTTCGCGCTGGGTGGACCCACCACCAAACTCGATCCACGAACAACGGCTGTCCGCGCCGATCTGGCTGATGTCCGACTCGCAGACCATGTTTTTGCGCCGCACTATGCCGCGCCGATGGCAATGACCGTAAAGCGATCTGGTTTTCTGCGCGCAACATCCGACAAAAATGCCGAAACGCTGGCCGAAATTATGCCCGGTGCGGTTTTCGAAGCGCTCGACTTTGCCGGCGATTCAGCCTGGGGCATCGCTGTCGATCTTGGTCTCGTCGGCTATGTCGATCGAAACATGATCGATTTTGTCGTCGCTGACGCTTAAGGCCGATGCCATGACCATTTCGGTTTTCATCGACGGTGCTGCCGGTACCACCGGCCTGGAAATTGGCGACCGTTTGGCGGCGCGCCGCGATCTTGCGCTGATCGGCCTGGATGACACGCAGCGCAAAGACACCGAAGCACGGCGCCAAGCGCTGAATGATGCCGATTTCGTGATTCTCTGCCTGCCCGACGATGCCGCCCGTGAGGCGGTTGCGCTGATCGACAATGACCGGACTCGGGTGATCGACGCTTCAACGGCTTTTCGGACCGCCGATGGCTGGACCTATGGCTTTCCAGAGCTGGAGCCTGGCCAGGCCAATGCCATTGCGACTGCCGCCCGCGTCAGCAACCCGGGCTGTTATCCCACGGGCTTTCTGGCGCTGGTCCGGCCATTGATCCGCGCCGGGTTGATCCCTGCAGATTGGGTGCTGAGCGTTAACGCGGTGTCGGGCTATTCGGGTGGCGGCAAAGCAATGATTGCTGAATTCGAAGGCGGCGGCGAGACAACGGCCTTCCGTGCTTATGCCATGGCGCTTGCCCACAAACATGTGCCCGAAATGCAAAAACATGCTCGGCTCGCGCACCCGCCGCTCTTTCTGCCCGCCGTCGCCAATCGCTATCGTGGGATGGTTGTTGAGGTTGCCTTGCCCCTCCACGCTTTTCTCCGCCGCCCCAGCCTCGCCGCCTGTGAAGCGTTGCTCCGCGACGTATATCGCGACAGCCCGATCATCCGCGTGGCGGAAGGCGACGCCGCGCTGGTGCGGATCGAGGATGATGCGGAGACAGATCGCCTCACGATCAGGATCAGTGGTAATAGCGATCTTGGTCAGGCACGCCTCACCGCCACGCTCGACAATCTGGGCAAGGGCGCAGCCGGCGCGGCGGTCCAGAGCCTGAATATCATGGCGGGAATCGAGCCGACGACCGGGCTTAATTTGTGAAGGACAGCGCCACATGACTCGCCAGCCCGTGGCCAAGTTGTTGCTTTTTGGGGCAACGGGCGATCTTGCCCAGCGGATGCTGCTCCCGTCGCTATTTGGGTTGCACGCTGATGGCCTGCTACCCGATGGCTTGACGATTACCGGCACTGCGCGATCGGACCATGACGACGATAGCTACCGGGCATTCGCCGCCACCGCGCTCGCTACCTATTTGCCTGCCGATCGCAAGGAGGAAGCAGTGATCGCCAGCTTTATCGAGCGGGTGGGGTATCAGGCGCTCGATGCATCGACGATCGAAGGGTTTGCTGAACTCGCCAACAAGATCGGCGATATTTCAGGCGGCCTGGCCATTTTCCTGTCGACCGCCCCCTCCCTGTTCCGCGCCACGATCAAGGGCCTTGAATCGGCCGGTCTCGCAGGCGCCAATGTCCGCATCGGGCTCGAAAAGCCGCTGGGCCATGATCTCGCCTCTAGCTGCGAGATCAATGATGCCGTCGCGGAAGTGTTCAATGAGGAACAGACCTTCCGGATCGACCATTATCTCGGCAAGGAAACGGTCCAGAATATTCTGGCGCTGCGTTTCGGCAACACGCTGTTCGAGCCGATCTGGAATGCGCGCGGGATCGACAATGTCCAGATCACGATCGCTGAAACGGTCGGGCTGGAAGGGCGCGCCGGCTATTATGACGGTTCGGGCGCAATGCGCGACATGGTGCAAAACCATATGCTCCAATTGCTCGCGCTAATTGCGATGGAACCCCCGGCGCGGTTTGATGGCACATCGATCCGCGATGAAAAGGTGAAAGTGCTGCGGTCGCTTCGCCCGATCAGCGAGGCCGACGCCCCGGCGCTGACCGTGACCGGCCAATATACCAGCGGCGCTGTCAACGGCGAGATCGTGCGCGGCTATGCAGATGAACTGGAGCGCCCCTCAACGACCGAAACATTCGTCGCGATCAAAGCCAATGTCGATAATTGGCGCTGGCAGGGCACGCCCTTTTACCTGCGCACAGGCAAACGACTTCCGGCGCGCCAATCAGAAATTGCTATCCAGTTCAAACCCGTCCCGCATTCGATGTTCGCGGCGCGCGGCGGCAAGCTTCAACCGAACACCTTGGTCATCCGGCTGCAGCCAGACGAATATGTCCGGCTGTTGGTGATGGCCAAGGAACCGGGGCTAGACCGCGAAGGGGTCCGGCTGCGCGAAGTGCCACTCGACCTTAGCCTGGACACACAATTCGCCGGATCGCGGCGTCGGATCGCCTATGAACGGCTGTTGCTCGATCTGATTGAAGGGGACCCGACCCTTTTCGTCCGCCGCGATGAGGTGGAAGCGCAGTGGCAGTGGATCGATGGCATCCGCGCTGGCTGGGTCGCCAATGATGTTAAGCCGAAATCCTATGCCGCTGGCAGCTGGGGCCCGTCTGCCGCTGTTGCCCTGACCGAGCGTGATGGCGCGAGCTGGCATGATGATTGACGCAGGCGCATAAAAATTCATCGTCTGCCGGGACTTGATCCGGGGTATTGTGCCACAAGCCGAGCGTTGATGGCACGACATGCCGGGGGGACTCGGCCCGACGCTTTCAAAACCAACGGAGCGACTATGACCGAGATTGAATGGTGGGACTATGAAGACGCCGATGAAATGGCCGATGCAGTGTCGGGCGATGCGGCGTTCATCATCGAAAGCGCCATCGATGCGCGCGGCGCGGCCGTCATCGCGCTGCCCGGTGGCAAGACCCCGCTCGCCATTTATGAAAAACTCGCCAAGGCCAAGCTGGACTGGAAGCGCGTAACGATTTTGCCGACCGATGATCGGCTGGTGCCGATGGGCGATGCGCTGTCGAACATCACCGCCATCGCCAAGGTGTTCCTGCCCAAAGGGGTCCGCGTCCTGCCGATCACCAGTGAGGCCGCGGCGGACTACAAGGCCGCGGGTCGCGCGGCAGATGCGCGCTTGCAGGATGTCCATTGGCCGCTCGATCTATGCGTGCTCGGCGTAGGGCCCGACGGGCATACCGCGTCGATCTTCCCAGGCCCTGATTTTGATGAAGCGGTGAACGGTCCCAAGGAGCGCCGCGCCGTCGGCGTGATGCCAGGCGATCTGCCCGCCGAAGCGCCAGTTGCGCGCGTCACCCTGACCCGCGAGGCGATCATTGCGTCGCGCGCGTTGATGATCGCAGTGACCGGGCAAGCGAAACGCGATATCATTGAGCGCGCGATCAATGACGGGCCGATGTCGCCCTATCCGATTGGTCGCATTCTGGCCGATGTCGAATTGCCCGTGGATATTCACTGGAGCGCGTAAAATGGCCCTGCATCCTGAGATCGCTGCCGTTACCGACCGGATTATCGAGCGATCGCGCCCGACGCGTGAGGCCTACCTCGCGCTGATCCGGGCCGAGCGCGAAGGCGGTGTCGACCGGCCAATCCTGGGGTGTGCGAATTTGGCGCATGGCTTTGCCGGAACCGAGGAGGATCGCGAGACGCTGAAGGCGGGGCGCGCCATGAACATTGGCATTGTCACTGCCTATAACGATATGCTCTCAGCGCATGCGACCTATTATCGTTACCCCGAACAGATGAAGATTTGGGCGCGCGAGGCGGGCGCAACAGCCCAGGTCGCGGGCGGCGTGCCGGCGATGTGCGACGGCGTGACGCAAGGTTTTCCGGGCATGGAGCTGTCGCTGTTCAGCCGCGACACGATCGCGCTGTCGACCGCGATTGCGCTCAGCCACGGCATGTTTGAAGGCGCCGCCCTGCTCGGCATTTGCGACAAGATCGTCCCCGGCCTGTTGATGGGCGCGCTGCGGTTCGGTCATTTGCCGATGATCTTCATCCCCGGCGGGCCGATGCGCAGCGGCATTTCGAACAAGGAAAAAGCGCATACCCGCGAGTTATACGCTGAAGGGAAAGCGAGCCGCGAGGAGCTGCTTGAATCGGAAATCGCCGCTTATCATTCCAAGGGCACTTGCACCTTTTACGGGACGGCCAACTCCAACCAGATGATGATGGAGATGATGGGCCTGCACATGCCCGGCGCCGCTTTCGTCAACCCGGGCACCAAATTGCGTCAGGAATTGACCCGCGCCGCCGTCCACCGCCTTGCCGAGATTGGCTGGGCGGGCGCCGATTACCGGCCACTGGGCGAATGCGTTGATGAAAAGGCGATCGTCAACGCGGCGATCGGCCTGCTGGCGACCGGCGGGTCAACCAACCATCTCATTCACCTGCCGGCAATTGCGGCATGCGCCGGAATCGTGATCGATTGGGAGGATTTTGATCGCCTGTCGCGCACTATTCCGCTGATCACCCGCGTCTATCCCAATGGGTCGGCCGACGTGAACGGGTTCGAGGATGCTGGCGGGATGCCCTTTGTCATTCGCGAATTGCTGGGTGCTGGCTTGCTCCACGGCGATATCGTCACCGTCGCTGGCGATGATCTGTCCGCCTATGGCCTGAAGCCGGTGATTGAAGACGACAGGCTTGCCTGGATCGATCCCGGCCCAAGCAAGGATGAAACGATCGTCCGTCCGGCCAGCAACCCCTTTTCGTCCGAAGGCGGCTTCCGCATTCTCACCGGCAATCTTGGCCGTGCTTGCATCAAGGTGTCGGCCGTCGAGCGCGACCGCTGGACGATTGAGGCCCCTGCCCGTGTGTTCGAAGACCAGGCATCGGTGCAGGCGGCATTCAAGGCAGGCGAACTCGACCGCGACGTTGTGGTGGTGGTGCGCTTCCAGGGCCCCCGCGCCAATGGCATGCCTGAACTGCACAAGCTGACCCCCCCACTGGGCGTTTTGCAAAATCGCGGGTTCAGGGTGGCGCTGGTCACCGATGGCCGCATGTCGGGCGCCAGCGGCAAAGTGCCGTGCGCGATCCATGCCAGCCCGGAGGCGCTTGGCGATGGACCGCTCGCCAAAGTCCGCGACGGCGACATCATCCGGGTCTGCGCCGAAACCGGCCAGCTCGAGGCTTTGGTCGCCCCCGCCGAATGGGCATCGCGCGACCATGTTAGCGCCCCCGCCTGGGCCAGCGGAACCGGCCGCGAGCTCTTCGCGATGTTCCGCCATGGCGCGAACGAAGCGGAAAAGGGCGCGAGTGCGATGCTGGCGGCGATGGGCGCATGACCCAGGTCGTCGCGGTCGATATTGGCGGCACGCATGCCCGCTTCGCCATTGCCGAAGTGGCGGGTGGCCGTGTGGTCTCGCTTGGCGAACCCGTGACGCAAAAGACAGCCGAGCATGCCAGCCTGCAAACCGCCTGGCAGGCCTTTGGCGCGCAGCACGGCGCCCCCCTGCCCCGCGCTGCCGCGATCGCTGTCGCCTCGCCGATCGGCGGCGATATCATCAAGCTTACCAACAATCCCTGGATCATCCGCCCTGCGCTGGTGAAGGAACGGCTCGACGTTGATGACTTCATTCTGATCAACGATTTCGGCGCGATTGGCCACGCCGTCGCGCAGGTCGGGCCCGAGGATTTTCTCCACCTCTGTGGCCCCGACGCGCCCTTGCCCGATCACGGATCGATTACCGTCTGCGGTCCCGGCACCGGGCTGGGCGTCGCGCAAGTGTTGCAGGTGCCCGGCGGCTATCATGTCATTGAGACAGAGGGCGGGCATATGGACTTCGCCCCGCTTGACGGGCTGGAGGACTCCATCCTGAAGCGGTTGCGCAAGACCTTCACCCGCGTGTCGGTGGAGCGGATCTGCTCCGGGCCCGGCATCGTGGCGATCTATGAGACGCTCGCTGAGATTGAGGGGCGTGCGGTGCAGCGGCTCGACGACAAGACGATCTGGACGATGGCGCTCGATGGCAGCGACAGCCTGGCGCTGGCGGCGCTCGACCGCTTCTGCCTCGCGCTTGGCGCGGTGGCGGGCGATCTCGCGCTGGCGCATGGCCCGCATGGCGTGGTGATTGCCGGTGGGCTGGGCCTTCGCCTCAAGGATAAGCTCGTTAATTCGGGGTTCGAACAACGCTTCACCGCCAAAGGGCGCTTCCAGAATTTGATGCGGTCTATCCCCGTCAAGCTCATCACTCATCCGCAACCGGGCCTGTTCGGCGCGGCGGCGGCCTTTGCGCAAAGGCATGCCCAATGACCGACCCAATGAGCCAAAGTGCGACGATCGACCAAATCATGCGCACCAGCGCCGTCATCCCGGTGCTGGTGATCGACGATGCCGCTACCGCCGCGCCGCTAGCGGCAGCCTTGGTGGCAGGTGGCCTGCGCGTGCTGGAGGTAACATTGCGGACCGCCGCCGCGCTGGAGGCCATTCGTGAAATGAAGCAGGTGCCCGGCGCGATCGTCGGAGCGGGCACGGTGGTGAATGCCGATCAATTCGCCAGCGCGATGGCCGCCGGCGCCGAGTTTATCGTCTCCCCCGGCCTGACCGAGCGGCTCGCTCGTCCCATCATCGACAGCGGCGTGCCCTTCCTGCCCGGTGTCGCCAATGCCGGTGACATCATGACGGGCCTCGACCTTGGCCTCACCCATTTCAAATTCTTCCCCGCCGAAGCGAGTGGCGGCCTGAAGGCGCTAAAGGCCCTCGCCGGGCCGTTCTACCAGTGCAAATTCTGCCCAACCGGGGGGATTAGCGAGGCCACAGCCCCGGAATGGCTGGCGTTCGACCCGGTACTCTGCGTCGGCGGCAGCTGGGTTACGCCGAAAGGGGCGGACATGGCCGCTGTGACAGCGCTTGCAAAGACTGCCAGCGGGCTGCGCGGATAATCGGGCAGCACCACCGGCCGTCACCCTTCAATCGGTGCTGATCTCAGGCACCAATAGCCGACGATTGGCCAGGACATCGACGGCCCGCCCCAGCCTGTTAGCCAGAAATCATCGCCCCACCCGGGCCCTTAATAATGGCTGCAGAATTCTGGTTTGTCGTTGCTGAGCCCGCACCCGCGATCCGTTTGCGCACGGATGCCGGCACAGTTGTTGTGCACGCTACATTGTGAGCTGAGCCCGGGCGTTACCGCATCGCACCGATGCCCAAGCCGCTGGGCAGAGGCAAAGCCGATCTCACTGACGCAACTGCGCGAGTGCGGAATGTCCGGCGCGTAGCGATCATGACCAGGATGATCGCGGTGATCATGCTTCTTCACGATAACCTTGGTGACAGGGTGACCGCGCTTGGCATGCGGGTGCCATGGATGAGTGGGGCGTTGCCATGCCGTGGCTGGCTTCTGATAGCCATCGAGGTAACGATTATAGGCAGCGGCGACACAGCCCGCATCCTCACAGGCATTGCGCTCGCTCACAAAGGCATTCTGCTGGGCGGCAAGAACGCTCAACCGCTCCGGCGAGGCACTGCGGTTCGCCGCTTCCCATTGCAGCGCGAGCCGACGGTGCAGCAGTCCAAGTTGATCATGTTCGCAGACCAGCCATTGCGCGCGCCGCAGCGATCCCGAGCAGGCAAAATCCAGCGACAGCCAGGCGTCGGGCGGCGGGACATTCTCGTCATAGCGAAACCGCGATTGCCGCTTCAATTCGGCAATCCGCGCGCGCTCCCGGTCTTCCCGCTGGCGCGCCAGCCGGTCCTCATAGGCACGCCGCTCATAGCTGCGCTGGTTAGCATCACGGGAGTAATCCGCGTTTCTATACCAATCACAGCTATTTAAGCCGATCAGCATTAGCAACAGCATGAGCTTTTTCATCGGGAGGCCTTCCGAATCGCCGAGCTGGCGTCATGACGTCACTTTTTCATGAAACCGGCCTGTACGAAAGCTGAATTACTGACGGAGGCGGAATGTTCCTCGCCGTCGGGAATCACAGATGCAAGCGCACCCCACCTGCTAGCATTCCATCCTTTGCTTTGCGCCAGCTGCAGCTGGGTAACCCCCAAAGGCACGCAAATAATCGAGGTGGAAGCGATTGCGCGGGCGGGGACGGCGTTGCGTGAGTTACGGGCGGCGGATGGCGACGCACGCGCTAAAATGGAGCGGGAAACTTATACAGCAGGGTCACACGCTGGATGTTGCGATCGTTTTCCAGCACCACCTCGATCTCCCAATACCACTTGCCAAGCCCTTCGGGGAAGTAAGTCAGGCGAAATGGCTGCCAGAGACGATTGTCGGTGGGGATACGAGTGAGACTCCAGACTTTTTGGAACGGCAGGTCCAGAAATGCCTTTCGGGGCGAAATCTTTGTCGCGGCGTTCGACGCCATCGATCCCGCCAACAGGTCGAATGACACAAACGCATTGGCGGTCATCCGACGTTGCGCGTCTTCCAATTTTCTAACCAGAGTAGCCGCCTCCTCTTCAGTCAATCCTTGGAGGTGCGGCTTGGTTGGAGCTGCTGAAGCGGTCGCCACCGGAACTGACTGCGCCAGGGCGACGGAGGGGTGCAGGAAAAGGCCGACAACCACAACAACTTGCCAAATAGTCATCATCGCCTCCTCAGTGAGCGCTCTCGCTTTGGTCAAGCAGCGATCCGCCCTATCGCTCCCCGCGCGCCCGGCGGATCGCATACCATTTCTGCACATTGGCATTGTGCTGGTCGAGCGTGTCCGCAAACACATGCCCGCCCGTGCCGTCTGCCACAAAATATAGCGCAGTCGATTGCGCCGGGTCGAGCACCGCGTCGATGCTGGCGCGCCCCGGATTGCAGATCGGCCCGGCGGGAAGACCCGTCATCGCATAGGTATTATAGGCGTTCACCGCCTGCACCTCTGAACGCAGGATGCGCCGCCCCAGCGGCTTGCCCTTGGTGATCGGGTAAATGATCGTCGGATCGGCCTGCAGCATCATCCCGCGTTTCAGCCGGTTCGAATACACCGCCGCGACCGTGCGACGTTCAGATGCCTTGCCGGTTTCCTTCTCGACGATCGAGGCAAGGATCAACGCCTCACGCGGCGTCGTCACCGCGATGCCGGGCTTGCGATTGTCCCACGCTCTGGCGAGATATTTCAGCATCGCACGTTGCATGCGATCAAGCACGCCCTGGCGGGTATCACCGCGTTGGAAGCTATAACTGTCGGGCAGAACGGTTCCCTCTATCGGCACGGCGACGTCACCCACCAAGCCGCTTGCCGCCATCAGCCGTTCCTGGACTACCACGGAGGGCAAGCCTTCGGGAATCGTTACAAAGCGTTGGAGCGTCTTCCCGCCTTGCAGCAGCTTCAGAATATCAGCCTGGCTGAGATGTGCGGGCACGCGATATTCACCGGCTTTGATCGGTGCGCCCGACCCAAATACTTTGGCAAACAGCTTGAACCGGGCGGCAGACGGAATCATGCCTGCCGCTTCCAGCCGATCAGCGGTGCCAGACAGCGTTGCGCCTTCAGCCACCTGGAAAGTCGCGTTTCTGGGCGTCGGCCCCGGGCCACCCCAATCCTGGACGAGCAGAAACAGCGCGCCAATTGCGGCAAGGATGACGATCAGGCCGAAACAGCCGAGTTTGCGCATGCTAGCCCTTTTTCGTTTCAGCCGATCATCGGGATCAGATTGCCTTCATCACCAGGCTGGCATTGGTACCACCAAAGCCAAAGCTGTTGTTGAGCACCGCCTTTACCTGCCGTTCCTTGGCGACATGCGGCACCAGATCGACGCCTTCGCAGCCGTCGCTTGGGTCATCCAGGTTCAGCGTCGGCGGCACGATCTGGTCGCGCATCGCGAGAATGCAGAAAATGCTCTCCACAGCGCCAGCGCCACCGAGCAAATGCCCGATCGCGGATTTGGTCGAACTCATCGACAAGGTGCCGATCGCGTTGCCAAACAGGCGGCGAACCGCGCCCAGTTCCAGCTCATCACCCAGCGGGGTCGAGGTGCCATGCGCATTGATATAGTCGATATCGCCAAGCGACAGGCCTGAGCGCTTCATCGCCATCTGCATCGACCGGAACGCCCCTGCGCCCTCGGGATGCGGTGCGGTGACGTGATAGGCATCGCCCGACATGCCGTAACCAACGATCTCGGCATAGATTTTCGCGCCGCGCGCTTTGGCGTGTTCATATTCTTCCAGGCAAACGACCCCAGCGCCTTCGCCCATCACAAAACCATCGCGGCCCTTGTCATAGGGGCGGCTGCCCCGTTCCGGTGCGTCGTTAAACCCGCTCGACAGCGCGCGGGCCTGCGAAAAACCAGCGATGCCAATCGGGCAGATGGCGCCTTCGGCCCCGCCCGCGAGCATCACATCGGCATCGTCAAGCATGATCATCCGCGCGGCGTCGCCGATCGAATGCGCGCCCGTCGAACAAGCGGTGACGACTGCATGGTTGGGACCCATCAGCCCATATTTTATCTGCACCTGGCCCGAGATCAGATTGATCAGCCGACCATGCACGAAATGCGGGGAAACGCGGCGCGGCCCCTTTTCATGAAGCACGATCGATTCGCTGGCGATGCCCGGCAGGCCGCCGATTCCCGAACCGATCGAACAACCGGCGCGCAGCCGCTGTTCTTCGGTCATATCGGTCAGACCGGCATCTTCCAGCGCCTGGCCAGCGGCGTCGATGCCAAAAATAATGAACGGATCGACCTGGCGCTGCACCTTGTGGTCAACGCGCTTGCCGGGATCAAAGCCATAAGCATGGTCGGCCGGCTTCACCTCACAGGCATAGCGGCAGACATAATCGGTCGCGTCAAAGCGCGTGATCATTCCCGCACCAGACTTTGCGGCCAGAATGTTGGCCCAGGCTGTTTCGACATCCGCCCCTAGCGGGGTGACAAGTCCAAGCCCGGTGACGACAACACGGCGCATGGCAATCTCCGTTCTTGCTTCAAATACCAAAGCGGCCCCCCAACCCCGGAAAACCCTGGGACGAGGAGCCGCTCAGTCGTTTCGGCCCCACAGGGCCAGGGGGCTGTCCGGGCGTATCGCTCGCGCGATGCTGCCCTGAATGCTCAGCCCTTATGCTCGTCAATATAGGTGATCGCATCCTTGACGGTGCCGATCTTCTCAGCCGCATCGTCAGGGATCTCGACCCCGAATTCTTCCTCAAACGCCATCACCAGCTCGACGATATCAAGGCTGTCGGCGCCCAGATCATCGATGAAACTTGCATCTTCGGTGACCTTTTCGGTCTCGCCGCCGAGATGCTCGACGACGATCTTCTTCACGCGATCGGCAGTCTCGCTCATGCTATCTTCCCTCTTGTAGCGTTGGGTGTTTGTATTCCTGATCGCACGTAGAACGCGTTGCCGGACCTTGCAAGGGGGGAGCCGTCACCGCACCGCAGCGATATGATATTAGCCCCCCGGCAATGTCGCTCTACAGCATCGCCATACCGCCATTCACATGCAGCGTCTGGCCAGTGACATAGCCTGCCTCACGGCTCGCCAGATAGACAACGGCGGCACCAATATCAGGGCCTTCGCCCATATGCCCAGCCGGGATGCGGGCATTGAGCGCTTCCTTCTGGGCATCGGGCAGCCCATCCGTCATCGCGGTCCGGATAAAGCCGGGCGCAACGCAATTGACGGTGATTCCGCGGCTAGCCAACTCCTGGGCAAGCGCCTTGGACATCGCCGTCAGCCCGCCTTTTGAGGCCGCATAATTGGCCTGGCCGGGGTTGCCCGTCGCCCCCACAACCGACGTTATTGAGATGATCCGGCCAAACCGCGCCTTCATCATCGGTCGTGCCGCGGCGCGCGCCAGCCGAAAGGCCGCTTCCAGATTGACGCGGATCACCTGATCCCATTCGTCATCCTTCATCCGCATCACCAGATTGTCGCGTGTCAGCCCGGCATTGTTGACGAGAATATCCAGCTTGCCGCCAAGCGCCTCAACCGCTTGACCGACCAGCGCGTCGACCGCGCTGCCATCTGACAGATCGCACGGCACCGCAACATGATCGCCGTCCAAACTTGCCCGAAACGCCTCCAGCTTCTCGACATTCGATCCCGACACGGCAAGCCGAGCGCCCTGCCCCGCCAAAGCCTGCGCGATCGCCGAACCGATCCCGCCCGAAGCACCAGTCACCAACGCCGTCATGCCAGTTAGGTCGAACATGTCATTCTCCGTTAAAGTTGTTCGCGCAGAGGCGCAGAGGACGCAGAGGGCTGGTGATTGTTGACGAGGCGGCGCAATCCTTCCTTGAGCGTTTCGCCGCCAAAATTTATCAGCAGCCCAACGGGCTGCTTGCTTAGTCTGAGGTAGGTAAGAAGCTGCTTGGCATGGACAGGCGAAAGGCGATCGATTGACTTGACCTCCACGATCAGGCGCCCGTCAACCAACAGATCGATCCGAAAAGCATTTTCAAATCGAATCCCGTCAAATTCAATCTCGATTGGCGCCTGGCGCGCCACCTTATACCCCATTGCTTCAAGCCGCCCCGCGAGCAGCGCTTCATAAACGCTCTCAAGAAGGCCTGGGCCCAACTCTCGGTGCAGCCGCATTGCTACATCGACAACGTCCCCGGAAATGAGATCGATATCCTTCAACGGCTCTCAGCGTCCTCTGCGCCTCTGCGCGAACAAACAAATCTCAATTCTGCCTAAATCGCCTTCGCCAGCGCCTCGATATCGGCCATCGTCACCACACCAGTCGCCTCGGCGTCTTCAACAGTGCGCTTCACCATCGGCGCCAGGACTTTTCCGCCAAATTCGACAAAACTATCGACCCCCGCCGCATGCATCGCCAGCATCGTTTCCCGCCAGCGCACCACGCCGGTTACCTGATCGACAAGCCGCGCACGGATTTCATCGGGCACCGTGATCGGGGCGGCCAACACATTGGCGAACACCGCGACCAAGGGCGTGTCGATCCGCGCCGCCTTCAGCGCATGCAGCATCAGATCAGCGGCCGGTTGCATCAGACTGCAGTGAAAAGGCGCCGATACGCTCAGCATCATGCCGCGCTTGGCCCCCATATCCTTGGCCATCGCCACTGCCCGCTCGATCGCGCCGATATGGCCGGACAAAACGACCTGGCCGGCGGCGTTATCATTGGCGACGGCGCAAACTTCACCCTGCGCCGCTGCATCGGCGATCGCCTGAGCCTGTTCCAGCGTCGCCCCCAGCAGCGCCGCCATCCCGCCGAGACCCACCGGCACTGCATTCTGCATGGCCCGACCGCGAATCTTGAGCAACCGCGCCGTCAGCGACAAACTCATCGCGTCCGCCGCGCACAAGGCGGTATATTCGCCCAGCGAATGCCCGGCCACGAATTGTGCTTTTTCGGAAATGCGGATGCCGCCTTCGCGCTCCAGCACCCGTAACGTCGCAATCGCATTCGCCATGATCGCCGGCTGCGCGTTCTCCGTCAGCGTCAGCTCGTCTTCCGGCCCTTCGGTCATCAGCTTGAACAGGTTCTGGCCGATCGACTCATCGACCTCCTGAAAGACTTCGCGGGCGATTGGGCTGGCATCGGCCAGCGCCCGGCCCATGCCGACTGCCTGGCTACCTTGCCCGGGAAAGAGAAAAGCGCGGATGGTCCTGGCTCCTGATTGCCGCTCGAAGCGGCCCCGTTAGGAGCGTCGCGCCAGACTGGCAAGCATTGCCGCGTCAGCGCGGCGTGCGCACCAGCAGCATCGTTTGATTTGGCGCGAACATGCGCCGCTGCAACGGCGCCGGGACAAACGCGCGGCCGCCCACTGAATCAATCAGGCGCCCAAGCGGCGTTGGCGGGGACGGATATCGCGCCAGTACGGCTCCAGCTGGCGCGATCGATTGCGGCGCCAGGACCAGCCCGCCCACCAGTGTCGGCACCGGGCGAAGATTTGCCCGGCCCGCGAAGCGCATCGGCAGCGATGCGCGGCGCACCATGACGGGGTCGCCGCTGACCATCTCTGCGGGATGGGCTTTGCTGGCGGCAAGCAGCGACTCCATTTCCCAGCGCGGATGGGCATTGCCAACGCTCAGCATCAGCAGGTTGACCACAATCATGCCCCCCAGCACCGGCCATCGCCACCACCCGCCTGACCGCCCCATCCACAGCGCAGTCAGGATGATCGCCAAAATGGCTGGCAGCATGAAATAGCGCGGATTGAGCACCAGTTTTTCGGTCAACACGGCAACAAGCAGAAAATCTGCCGCTGCCATCGCTCCCAGCACAATCATCGGCCCGGCGCGTCCAGCAGGCAGCAGATTTTGTCGGTTAATCATTAGCGCCAGGCTCGCAACCCAGAACAGCAGGCCGAAGTCATCATTGATGAACAACACCAGCAACGGATCAATCGCGGGGTGCAGCAGGAAATTGCCCTCATGATTGGCGGCACGATCAATGTGGGAATCATGATGAAAGGCGATGTCGTAACGGCGCAGGGGGTCGCCGGTGAGCAGCCATTGGAACAGCGCCTCGCCACCCAATATCAGCGCCAACCCCAGACCAGCGGCGATCAAACTCCCGCGCGAAACGGGTCGGCCGATCAGGAACAGCGGCCCCATCGCCACCAGCGACAGCAAGGATGTTTCACGACAAAGGATCGCGGTGCCGAACAGGACACCAGCGGCCAATCCGCGCAGCATCGCCGCCCGCCCCACGCCGCCTTCGCCGAGCAGCCACGCTCCCCCAAGCAATAGCATCGTTTCCAGCAGATCGACCCCCACGGTCGTCGCGTTGCTGACCACGACCGGCAGCGTCGCTGCGAGCAGTGCCGCAATCCAGCCGGTGCGCGCGCCCCCGATCCGCGCGGCGAACAAGCCAACCACCGCGATCAGCGCGGCATACCAGAGCAACGCCGTCGCCGCGAAGGCTGTAAAATTCCGCCCGAACAGCATCAGCATCCCGGCAAAGCTCCACAGCAGCGGAAACCGTGTCGCCCAGTGGTTATCGCCGGCAAAAGGAGGATCGGTCAGCCACTGTTCGGCGCCGACAAAATACAGCGAATCATCAGACGCGATAAACCCGGTCCAGCCGATCGTCAGCGCCGCCACCGTCGCCAGCGCCAGCAGCACGATCGCCCCGGCATGGTCCTGCCGCCGCCAAGTTTTCCCCTGATCCACGCTTCGACGGTAGCGAAAAAGGGTGGAGCGATGCTTAATACCCGCATGAAAACCGCGCGATACCCGCATGCCCGGCAAAACTGCTGACGTCATGCAGTCAATTGCTCGCCATTCGAAATCCGTGCTGTTATGCTGGCGCGGCAACGAGAGGAAATCGGCCATGTTCCGGATGGGCTTGCGTGCGACATTACTGCTTTTCGCCTTATCGCTCCAGCCAGGCACGGCGGTTGCGCAGCAGCAGCCCTATAAATCCGCACCGGGCCCAGAAAGCCTGCCCGATAATTTTCACGGCAAGGTCAGCTATTTCGGCAATCACAGCGGTGAAGTCATCGTTGAACGGACCGGCGAATCGCGCAAGACCAAGAGCGATTGCACCCGCCCCGATCAGCGCTGCCCCAAACGAATCGGCGGCAGCCTTCAGGTCGATCTGGAATTTGATGGGCTGGTGGTGCGCGGCAGCTTTCGCGGATCAGGCGGGTTGCACGACAGCGGCCTGATCGGTCGCCGCCAGGGCGCGCAATGTCGCTTGTTCGATTTGACCGACGGATCGGTCTGGGCCGGCCATTGTGATCGCGATGGCTTTGTCGGCACCGTCAAAAGCGTACCTGGCGCAGCCACGCAAATGTCGCTGAATTTCGAAGTCGTCGGCACCAAGGTCAATGATTATGCCGAGCGGGATCGTCGTCGGCGTGAGGCTTTGGCCGCCCAGCGTCGCAGCGAATTTCTGCGCGCCGTGATTGGCAGCAATGCGCCAGTTGATGAGCGCTTTATCGCTGCCATTGAGCTTGATGCCTATAGCTGGCGCTATGACCGGTTGCGGGTCGAGACATTGCGGATCGTCCGGCGCAGCAAGGAGCGCGGCGGGCGATATCAAATCGAAGCAGAATTCGAATTGTCCAGCGGCGGTCGCGGTTGGGCGCGCGCGCAGGTCGATCGCGAATCGGTGGTTTGTGTCGAATTTTGGGATGTTCAGGGCAAATGCCGCGCCGTTAATCTGTCCCCGCCGCTTCCCGATCCAGAGCCCTATGACGATGACAAGCCCTTATCATCCTTTGTGATGCCAAAGGCGCTGCCGATCCCGCGTGAGGCCTATGGCGTCTGAACGCGCGGCTATCGTTCTCTAAAGGGCGGCGATGACGCGGTGATGCTCGGCATCACCTCAGGCGCAATCCATCAACGACCAACGCCGGGCATCAGGCTTGCCTTCCGCCCGGTTTTCGCTATGGGAACCGCATCGCCGGGGTAAAGCGCGCGTCGCTTTGCCCCTGCGTTGCTTTTACGACGACAGCCGGAGGGGCCCCCGCATGGTGCGGTGCGGTCAGCAATCGGCCAAGATGAAGGACAAGACATGGCTCTTTATGAGCACGTGTTCCTTGCGCGCCAGGATCTGGCACAAGCGCAGGTGGACGCGCTGGCGGAAACCGCCACCAAGATCATCGAAGATAACAAGGGCAAGGTCACCAAGACCGAGTCATGGGGTCTCCGTTCGATCGCCTATCGCATCGCGAAGAACCGCAAGGCGCATTATGTAATGCTCGAAATCGACGCGCCTGCCGGTGTCGTCGCTGAGCTCGAGCGCCAGACGCAGATCAACGAAGACATCATCCGCTACATGACCGTGAAGGTCGATGAGTTGGAAGCCGGCCCGTCGGCGATGATGCGCAAGGGCGATCGTGACCGTGACAGCCGCCGTGGCGGTGAGCGCGGCGACCGTCCGGATCGTGGTGATCGCGGCGACCGTGGCGATCGCGGCGACCGCCCCCGTCGTGATTTTGACGGCGAATAAGGAGCATATAGACAATGGCACGCCCATTTTTCCGCCGCCGCAAGAGCTGCCCCTTCTCCGCGAAGGACGCCCCCCGGATCGACTATAAGGACGTCCGCCTGCTGCAGGGCTTCGTGTCCGAACGCGGCAAGATCGTCCCGTCGCGCATCACCTCGGTGAGCGCGAAGAAGCAGCGCGAACTCGCCCAGGCGATCAAGCGCGCCCGTCATCTGGGCTTGCTGCCCTATATCGTTAAGTAAGGAGGGACTGACATGGAAGTCATCCTGCTCGAACGCGTCGAGAAGCTCGGTGCCATCGGCGACGTCGTCAAGGTAAAGGACGGGTTCGCCCGGAATTTCCTGCTCCCCAACAAAAAGGCGCTGCGTTCGAACGCCGCCAACCGCAAGGTGTTCGAAACCAACCGTGAGCGGATCGTGGCCGAAAACGCCGCGCGCCGTTCGGTTGCGCAGGAAGAGGCCAAGTCGGTCGACGGCGTCACCGTCACGATGATCCGCCAGTCGTCCAACACCGGCCAGCTCTACGGCTCAGTCGCGGTCCGCGATCTGGTTGAGGCGCTGGATGCCGAAGGTCACAAGGTCCCGAAGAACGCGATCGTGCTCAACAAGCCGATCAAGGCAATCGGCATCTATGACGTGAAGGTCTCGCTCCACGCCGAAGTATCGGTGATGATCAAGGTCAACATCGCGCGTTCGCCGGAAGAAGCAGAAATGCAGGCCAAGGGCGTCAACGTGATGGAGGCAATGTTCGAAAAGGACGAAGCCGGCTTCACCGAGGATTACGATCCCAATGCCGAACCCGGCGCGACTGCCGAAGTGGCTTCGGACGAAGCGACTGCTGCCGAGGACGACGCCGCCTAAGGCGCCTCGTCAACGCAAAGACAAGAAACCCCGCAGCCGAGAGGTTCGCGGGGTTTTTTGTTGGTGGCTGGTTGCGGGTGGCTCGGGTGGTGACGGTTACTTGGGCATCGCCAGAGCAACGTACTTGAAGTTTAAATCCCCACCCCGTTGGTCCTGAGTAGGGGCTGAGCTTGTCGAGAAGTAGCAGGTCGGATCGTTTCCCAGACGATCCTGAAACATGCGGGGCATGTTTCACCTGATCACTTCGACAAGCTCAATGGCTACCCAGGACAAACGGATCATATTATCAGCACGATGCTCTAGGAAGCGCTGCCGTGCCGCGCCCTTCGGCGTATCGTCGGAAGCCCGTTTGCCTCACCAAAACAAAAAAAGAACCGCCCGGAATGATCCGGACGGCCCTTCATTTTTGCGCCACTCGCTATCGGCCTAAAATTATCGGCCGATTTTCCACGGATCAGGGAACAGCGACATAGGCACCAAGCACCGCCGCGAGGGGGATAAGCGCGAGGATGATGGGAACTACGTGCTTCATGGGCGCACCTTTTTCACCTGAACCGGACTTTACGCTAACACTGTGTGACCTGCGATCAGGGTCCCGGAAGGGGGGGAGACCGGAGAACCTTGCGGGTCACAATAGCTATTCGCGGGGTCCGGCGGCTTGGTTACGCAGCGCCATGAAAAAATGAGTCGAGCCGCAAAAAATCCGGCGAACCGTCACCCGCCGCGCGCCAACGCGACGTAATCCGGCAACTTATACATGCCCGAAATCACCCGGCTGGTCAGCGCCGCCGGGGCCATGCCGAGTGCCGCCTTCAACGCGCCGCGCGTCAGTGCCGATCGGCTATGCGATGGGCGGGCTCCCTCGGCCGATTGCTTCACATAATGCGCGATCCGCTTCAGCCGCAGCCGATCGACGCCATCGACAATCGCCGACACGGGCCGGGTGCGGGCGATAACGCCCAGCGCCACCGCATCCTCAATCGCCTGGCACGCACCCTGCCCCAGATTTGGCTCCATCGCATGCGCTGCATCGCCAACGCACAGGATGCGGCCCGTGCCCAGGCGGGTGGGCGGCGGCTTGGCGTGGATCGAAAACGGGATCAGGCGATCAGCCGGTGTCGCGGCGATGGCGGCGCCAATATCGGGCATCCAATCCTGCGCCGTATCGGCAATTTGCGCATGGGTCAGCAAGCGGGCCTCGGCTGAATCCGCCTCATTGCGCATGTAAAACCAGTATCGCCGCCCGCCCCCGATATCGAACACGCCAAAGCGCGCGCCCAATCCCCAATATTCATGGGCAGCATGCGCGCCCGACTCACCCGCCACAGTATCGGACAGCGCCAGCACCCCGCCATAACCGGCATGCCGGGGCTTGCCGCCAAGCATCGCCCCCGCCTGGCTAGACCAGATCCCATCCGCGATGATCGCGATGTCGCCGCTGACGCTGGTGCCAGTATCGAGCTGCACCGAGACACCGCCGGCATCCTGGGTGATCGCCGTCATGGCGACACCCAACATAAGGCAGGCTGGATCGATCGCCGCCAGCAAGACTGACTGCAGCGCCGCCCGCGTCACCATGTAGGACCGCGCACCGGGATAGGGGCTGTCATTGACCTGATGCGGCCCAATCACCGGTCGGCCATCGCGCGTGAACACCGCCATCTGGTCAATCCGCGTGCCCTGATCGCGCAAGGCCGGGCCGACGCCCAACTGATCAAGCGCATCAACGGCATTCGCCCACATGCTCAGCGCCGCCCCAATCGGTGCCAGCACTGGCGCCCGATCAACCACGCGCACGCTGAAGCCAGCGCGCTCCAGCGCAATGGCGGACGCCAGCCCGGCAATGCCCGCCCCAATAACAAGTGCCGTCGGTGAAGGCGTTGTCATTTCTGCAGCTTATGGCCGCGCGACCTGTTTCTCAACACCTGCCTGGCATCGCCAAACCCAACAAGGGTTCAATCATGGTCGATCAGGTGCGTCGCCGTCTGAAATGGCGACGGCATTGCTCATCAGGATGACTTTGCCATCGGGTGCACGAACGACAGCGCGCACCAGCAACGGCCGCTCATGCCGATCGATCGGCAAATCAACATCCCGTGCGCCATCTATCGCAACACTGGTGATCACCGCATCGCCCGCCATCAGATCAAGCCGCGCACCGGGCATGGCATGCACCGTCATATGGGCGGTCAACGGGTCGCCCGCTGCTCCAGGCAATATTGATCCCATCGCTGCGGTTGTCCGCCCATTCGACACGCGCAGATCGAGCATCGATTTCGCCATGCCGCCAATGTCGATAAACACCCGGCCAGCCCGCAGCCCCGCCAATATGGCGCGCTGGGTCAGCCCGTCGGCCCACACCACCGTCGTCGGCCGCCCCACGCTCCCCGCGATTGGCGCGGTTTGTGCGCCGTCATGATTGTCACTGCCGCCGATTGCGGTCACCGGCCGCTGTGCGCTCAGCGCCTTCAGCCAGAATGCCATGCCCGATAGCGCCCCCTCGACCCCGCCGGGCAGCAACGCCGCCCCCCCATTCACCACTTCAATCGCATCGACCCGCGCCAGATCAGCACCCGGCATCGCCCAGCCGCAGCCCATGCACGGCTCCCCCGACGGCAAGGCCGGATGATTGATCGACACGATCCCGCCCAAAGCATGGACGCGATCGGCAATCGCGTTGAACGTCACCGGGCCATTCGGGGTGATCCGGTAATCAATCGGCGCGCTCACCCCGAAAATATTGAAATGACCGAAAAAGGTCGTGATCTCACGCCCCGGAATCAGCAACAACCGATCGAAATAGGGCTGCGCTTCCCGCATCGCCGCCTGCGCGCTGGTCGTATTGTGATCGGTGATGGCCACGAAATCCAGGCCAATTTCGGCGGCAGTCTCCAGCGTCTTGAACACCGGACAGGGCACGCGCTTCCCGCTCTGGCTTGGGCAAGTCCCGTCGCTATGCGCGCTGTGCAGGTGCAGGTCGCCGCGATACCAGCCCGCACCGCGATCCGCGACCGGGGGTGCGGCCAGCTCGGCCTCGGCTGCCCGCAGATACCAGATCCGCGCCGTCCAGCGGGCGGTAATGCCGGGCCGGATATTGGGCACCGCCAGCACCATTCGCCACCGCCCCGGCTCAATCCGCCCGGGCAGATAGGATGGCGTCGCATCGCTCTCCCCAATCGTGAAGTCCGCCTTGTTCCCACCGCTCGACCCGCGCAAACCGTGCTGGTCCTCAACGCCCAGATCGATCACCGTCTTCTGCGCGCGCTGGTCATAATCAAACGCCACCACCAGCCGCACCGTCCCGCGCGGCACGGAAAAGGGCACCGCGCGATACCGCTGATAATCCACGCGGGTGATTGTGCCGGTGAGCTGTTGATCCGGCTGACGCATCGGCACCTGCGCACCTGCCTGCACAGCCCATCCCGTCACCAGCAGCGCCAGAATGAGCCAGGTCAGCCGCATCAAATCACTTCCGCCCAAACAGCTTTTCGATGTCGCCATGCGCCAGCTTCACCCAGGTCGGGCGGCCATGGTTGCACTGGCCCGAATTCGGCGTGACCTCCATTTCGCGGAGCAGCGCGTTCATTTCGGCGACCGACAGCACGCGCCCTGCCCGCACCGATCCATGGCACGCCATCGTCGCCGCAACATGGTCCAGCCGCTCCTTGAGCGAGAGCGCCTCATCATAGGCCGCGAGTTCGTCGGCCAGGTCAGTGACGAGGCCCGCCACATCGCCCTGCCCCAGCATCGCGGGCACGCTGCGCACCAGCATCGCGCGCGGCCCGAAGCGTTCCAGATCGAGCCCGAAATCGGCCAGCTCGGCAATCCGCGCATCAAGCCGGTCGCACGCCGTTTCCTCAAGCTCGACCACTTCGGGCAACAGCAAAGCCTGCGCCGCAATCCCGCCGCCCGCCATCCCCCGCCGCATGCGTTCAAGCACCAGCCGTTCATGCGCGGCATGCTGATCGACAATCACCAGCCCGTCCTCAGCTTCGGCGACGATATAGGTCTTCGCCACCTGCCCGCGCGCCACACCCAGCGGAAACGCGCTCGTCTCAGGCGGGGGTGCATAGGCTGGCTCGGCGCGGCCCTGCGGCGGTGGGGTAATGAAGCTCGGGCGCCGATCATAAACGGCCGATGAGCGGTTGCTGCCCTGCCCCCAAATCTCGGCTTGCGGCGACGCCTCCACGGGCTCGCGCGTCCATGCCGCCAGTGCCGCTTCATCGGGCCGCTGCATGCTGCGATGCCCCGCCTCGCCCAGCGCTTGCTTCAACCCACTAACGATCAGCCCGCGCACCAGGGCGGGATCGCGAAAGCGCACCTCGGTCTTGGCGGGATGGACATTCACATCGACCATGTCACTCGGCACGTCCAGGAACAGCGCCACCACCGCATGCCGGTCACGCGCCAGGACATCGGCATAGGCCCCGCGCACCGCGCCAACGAGCAACCGGTCTTTCACCGGGCGGCCATTGACGAACAGATATTGATGATCGGCAATGCCACGGTTGAAGGTCGGCAAGCCCGCCACCCCGCCCAGCACGATCCCTTCGCGTTCCAGATCAACCGCCACGCTGTTTTCAATCAGCGCCCGGTCGGTCAGCGCCGCGACGCGCTGCGGCCGCCCCGCCGCTGGCGCGACATTCAACGCCGTCCGGCCGTCATGATCGAGCGCAAAGCCAATGTCGGGCCGCGCCATGGCGAGGCGCCGGACAACGTCCATGCACGCGGCATATTCGGCGCGCGCACTCCGCAAAAACTTGCGACGCGCCGGCACGCGCTCGAACAGCCCCTCAACACGCACTCTGGTGCCCGGCGGCAGGCCAGCCGGCCCTTCGCTGACCAGGACGCCATTATCGATAATCCGCTGCCACCCTTCGCTGCCACGGACCCGGCTTTCCAACGTCATCCGCGCCACGCTGGCGATTGAGGGCAGCGCTTCGCCGCGAAACCCCAGCGTCGTCACCGCATCGATCATCTCATCGGGCAATTTCGATGTCGCATGCCGCTCCAGCGCCAAGGCCATGTCATCAGGCGTCATGCCGATCCCGTCGTCGATCACCTCGACCAGATCGATGCCCCCGCCGGCCAGCTTGATCGCAATGCGGGACGCACCAGCATCCAGAGCGTTTTCAACGAGTTCCTTCAGCGCACTGGCGGGGCGTTCCACCACTTCACCAGCAGCAATGCGATTGACGAGATGTTCAGGCAAGCGGCGTATTGACATGGGGGGCTGTCTAGCCCAATCGGCGGCATTCCGCGACCCGCATCAACAACCAACCAGAGCGTGGATTTTCCAAGCTTTGTCGGTTTCGAATAGGCATATTCGGTTGACGCCGGAAGCGAATCGTAAGTGCGAACTGCTGTTGCCGGAACGGGCGCAGCCATTGACGGGAATGTAGATGATTTTCTCGCGGTTTTTCAATTTGATGTCGCACGATATGGCGATTGATCTCGGCACGGCCAACACGGTCGTCTATCTCCGGGGCCGCGGCATTGTCCTCAACGAACCCTCAGTGGTGGCGGTCGAAACGATCAACGGCGTGAAGCGCGTCAAGGCCGTCGGCGACGACGCCAAGCTGATGATGGGCAAAACGCCCGACAGCATCCAGGCCATCCGCCCGCTGCGCGACGGCGTGATCGCTGACATCGATGTCGCCGAACAGATGATCAAGCATTTCATCCATAAGGTCCACGGCCAGCGGCGCTTCATGCGCTGGCCGCAAATCGTGATCTGCGTTCCGTCGGGCTCCACCTCGGTCGAGCGCCGCGCCATTCGCGATGCCGGGTCAAACGCCGGTGCCAGCCAGGTCTGGCTGATCGAAGAACCAATGGCCGCTGCAATCGGTGCCGGCATGCCCGTTACGGAGCCAATCGGTTCGATGGTCGTCGATATCGGCGGCGGCACCACCGAAGTCGCCGTGCTGTCGCTGCGTGGCCTTGCCTATACCACATCAGTGCGCGTCGGCGGTGACAAGATGGACGAAGCCATCGTCTCCTATGTCCGCCGCAACCATAATCTGTTGATCGGTGAAGCAACCGCCGAGCGGATCAAGCAGGAAGTCGGCGTTGCCAAGGCGCCAGCAGACGGCATTGGCCAGACGATCCACATAAAGGGCCGCGATCTCGTCAACGGCGTGCCCAAGGAAATCACGATCAACCAGGGCCAGATCGCCGAAGCACTCAGCGAACCCGTTGGCACGATTGTGGAAGGCGTCCGGATCGCGCTGGAAAACACCGCGCCAGAACTGGCCGCTGACATCGTCGATCAGGGCATTGTTCTTACCGGCGGCGGCGCGCTGCTGAAGGGCATTGACGAAGTGCTGCGCGACGAAACCGGCCTTCCCGTGACGATTGCCGACGATCCACTCACCTGTGTGGCCATGGGCACCGGGCGCGCCCTGGAAGACCCCGTCTTCCGCGGCGTGCTGTTGACGGCATAAGCGGGCGATAGCGTAGATGGCTCTGGCGTCGTCTCGTCCCCGGCGCCCCGGATTTTCACGGCGCGCGCAATATGGCCTGTTCATGGGCTATGTGGTGGCGGTTGCCGGTTCGCTGGTTGCGGCCGCCTTGCTGGCGCTGTCGACCTTTGATCCGGCGACTTTCGCAGCGTTTCGGCTTGCTGTTGCCGAACTGACTACGCCCGTTTCTTCGGGCTTTGGGGCGATTGGGCGCGGCATCCTTTCGGTGCCCGGCGGGATCAATGATTATTTCGCGGTCAAACAGCGCAACGAGGCGCTGCGCAAGCAGATCGAGGATTCACGCGCTGTGCTGATGCGCGCGCGCGCGCTGTCCTATGATAATCGGCGGCTCAAAAAATTGCTCGCGCTGCGCGAACGGACCAGTGCCCCGGTAACAACGGCGCGGCTGGTCAGCTCAAGCGCGTCGAGCACGCGGCGCTTTGCCGTGCTCAATGCCGGTTTTCGGCAGGGCGTGGCCGTCGGCCAGCCGGTCCGCGGGCCAGAAGGACTGGTGGGGCGCATTTTGGAAGCCGGCCCCAATACCGCGCGCGTGCTGTTGCTGACCGATCCGGAAAGCATCGTGCCGGTTCGCCGGATGCGCGATGGCTTACCCGCCATTGCCGCCGGTCGTGGCGATGGCTGGATTGAAATCCGCTCAGTCAATCTGATCAATGCACGGTTTGATCCCGGCGACATCTTCATCACATCGGGCACCGGCGGTATCTATGCCCCCAATATCCCCGTTGCCCGGGTCGTCCGAAAGGGCAACGACATCGCCTTGGCCCGCACCTTCACGCAGCCTGACACGCTTGATTTTGCGCTGGTCCAGCGCGCCTTCCTGCCGATGCCGCCCGCTGAAGGACAGGTCGCCAAGCCGTGAGCGATCCGATCCTTGGTCCCTATGATGCCAACGCACCGAAACAGTCTGCATCGACAGTTCCCGCGCTCACCGTGATGGCCGGTTCGGCGCTGACGCTGTTGCCGATGATTTTCACCTTCCCGATTTTGCCGCCCTTCGGCCTGATGATCCTGCTGGGCTGGCGCTTGGCCCGCCCTGATGCCTTACCGATCTGGTCGCCATTATTGCTCGGATTGTTCGACGATCTGATCAGCGGCCAGCCGCTCGGCAGCGCGATGTTATTGTGGATGATCAGTTTTCTGGTTATTGATCTGCTTGATCAGCGCTTGGTCTGGCGCGATTTCTGGCAGGACTGGCTGCTCGCGGCAGGGGCCATCGCTGCCAGCCTGATCGCCGGTCGGCTAGTAGCGTCCCCGATCGGGGCGCATGTCGATACTGTGCTGTTGCTCCAGGTGATCGTCTCGATCATGCTGTATCCGGTGATTTCCAGGCTTATCGCCTGGCTGGACCGCAAACGGAAACCTGCATGAACCGTCCGACCCGGATAGTTACTGAAGCGAACCAGTCCTATAGCTTCACCCGGCGTGCGGTGGCGCTGGGGGCGATGCAGGGTGGCGTCGGGTTGGTTCTGGCAGCGCGGATGGGCTGGCTTTCGATCGCCGAGAACGAACATTACCAGATGATGGCGGAGAGCAACCGCGTCAACATGACACTGATGCCACCCCGTCGCGGCTGGATCGTCGATCGCCACGGCGTGCCGATTGCCAATAACCGCACCGATTTCCGCGTCGATATCATCCCCGATCGCCTCCAGGACAAAGAACGCGTCTTTGCCCTGCTGAAGGAAATCCTGGTGCTGACGCCTGAGGATATCGAGCGGATCAAGCTTGATCTAAAGGGTGCAGCCGGGTTTCAGCCCGTGCAGGTTGCGCAAAATCTGGATTGGGAACGCTTTGCGGCGGTCAGCGTGCGGCTCCCTGAATTGCCGGGCGTCGCCCCCACGCGCGGTTTTGCGCGCAACTATCCCGGCGGGGCGGCGGTTGCGCACCTGACCGGCTATGTTGGCTCGGCTTCTGCAGAACAATATCGCAAAACGCGCGATCCCCTGCTCGTCACACCGGGTTTCAAACTCGGCAAGGACGGCCTTGAAAAGGCGCTGGAAAGTGAATTGCGCGGGGTGCCTGGGGCAAAGCGGATCGAAGTCACGGCGCGCGGCAAACTCGTCCGTGAACTGGCGTCGCGCACTGATCAGCCCGGCAAAACCGGCCGGCTGACGATCGACATTGGCTTGCAGGAATATGCGGCCCGCCGCTTGGGCACCAATTCGGGATCGGCCGTGGTGATCGATTGCTTGACGGGCGAAATGCTCGCGATGGTTTCGATGCCGGCCTATGATCCGAACAGCTTCTCCGACGGCATCAGTCATCTCGAATGGCAGATGCTGTCAGACGATGATCACGTGCCGTTGATGAACAAGACGCTGCAGGGGCTCTATCCGCCCGGCTCCACCGTCAAGCCAATGAACGCCCTGGCGCTGATGGCAGCCGGCGTTGATCCTGAGGATCGGGTAAGCTGCTCTGGCGCGATGCGCGTGGGCAATGGTGTGTTCCACTGCCACAAACGCGGTGGGCATGGCGCGCTCAACATGAAAAACGCGGTCATGCAAAGCTGCGATATCTATTTCTTCGAAATGGCCCGGCGGCTTGGCTATGGCCGGATCGCCCCGGTGGCCCGGTTGCTCGGCCTGGGGCAGAAATTCGACCTGCCCTTCGCTTCGCAGCGCTTTGGCACCATGCCCGATCCGGCCTGGAAGCTCGCCAAGTATAAGGAAGAATGGACGGTCGCGGATTCGCTCAATGCGTCGATCGGCCAGGGCTATGTGCTCGCCAACCCGCTCCAATTGGCGGTCATGGCATCGCGGATCGCGTCTGGCCGGCAATTGCAGCCCAGCATCCTGGCCGATCAGGTGCAGTCCGCCCCGGCACTCGGCATTGATCCTGCGCATCTCGCTCGGGTGCGCGATGCGATGTACGGCGTGGTCAATGAAGGCGGCACCGGCGGCGCGGCGCGTTTGCTGGTCCCGGGCGTTGCAATCGCTGCCAAAACCGGCACCGCGCAGGTCCGCCGCATTACCATGGCCGAACGCGCATCGGGCGTGCTCAAAAACGGCCAGCTCCCCTTCAAATTGCGCGATCACGCGCTGTTCGTGTGCTTCGCCCCCGCTGATAAGCCGCGTTATGCCGCCGCCATCGTGCTTGAACATAACGGCCATACCGTCCGCAACCTCGATACGCCGATGATCGGGCGCGACATCATGACCTATTTGTTCGATCGTGATCGCGCCGTGGCGGCGCTGGCTGAAGTCGAACCCAGCTGGGGTGGCGATATCCGCACGCGGATGGCAGCGTCAGCTGAGGAGTATCGGTTGGCCGCCGGTGGCGCGCCATCAGCAGTGGCAGCAGCGACTGAAGCCAATGCAACGGCGGCGACAGAGGCCCCTGCGGTTACAGCTGCCGCTGCCGCTAGCACGGCAAACGCCGCCATCGTCGGCAACACCAGCGGTGGGGGCATCGCGGCTGAAGGATCGACGGAGTCGCCAGAGCCATGAGTTCGAAATATGAATTCGTGCCCGCCCCGCTCGCCCAGCTGCCGTGGCGCGTCTTTTTGCTGGTGCTGGGCATTGGCTGTTTCGGCCTGGTCATCCTCTTTTCCGCAGCCGGCGGGTCCTGGCGCCCCTGGGCGCTGCCACAAGGCATTCGCCTGTTCGCCTTCCTTGCCGGCGCCGTGATGCTGTCGCGCGTCCGCGAGAACATCTGGGGGACGATTGCCCTGCCCGGCTATGGCATACTCGTGTTCATGTTGGTGCTCGTCGAACTGATCGGCGCGGTGCGTGGCGGCGGCCAGCGCTGGCTGGATCTTGGCATGGGGTTCAGGCTCCAGCCGTCCGAGCTGATGAAGCCCTGGATCGTGCTGGCGGTCGCCAAATTCTATGATCTCCTGCCCCCCAATGAAACGCGGCGCTTTGGTGCAATCTGGCCAGCAGCGGCGTTGATCCTCTTCCCGGCATTGCTGGTCATGAAACAGCCCGATCTTGGCACGGCGCTGATGATTGTCGGCGGTGGCGTCACCGTGATGTTCCTCGCGGGCGTGCCGTTGCGCTTGTTTATCGGCGGCGCCTTGGCGATGGCAGCGGCCGTCCCGCTCGCCGTCAATTTCCTGCTGCATGATTATCAACGCAACCGGATCCTCGTTTTCCTCAACCCGGAGAGCGATCCGCTCGGCACTGGCTATCACATCAGCCAGTCGAAAATCGCGATCGGCTCAGGCGGGATTTTCGGCAAGGGCTTCCTTAACGGCACCCAGAGCCACCTCGATTATCTGCCAGAGGGTCACACCGACTTCATCTTCGCGACGATGGCAGAGGAATGGGGCTTGTTGGGCGGCCTAGTGCTGATCTTGACCTTCTTCCTGCTGATCAATTGGGGCATCACCGTCGCCATGCGCGCGCAGACCCGGTTTGCCCGGCTCTCCGCGGCCGGCCTTGCCAGCACGATCTTCTTCTACGTCGCGATCAATCTTCTCATGGTTATGGGCCTCGCACCCGTCGTCGGCATCCCGTTACCCCTGGTCAGTTGGGGCGGCTCCGCACAAATGACCGTCTTAATCTGCATCGGCATCCTAATGTCCATCGACCGCCAAAACCGTCAGGTGGTGCGCTGGTAAAAAAAGCCATGCAAAGGGGTTTGCAATCACCGCAATCGGGTGCTAACCGCGCTCCTCCAATCGCGAACGCACCCACCAAGGTGCGCCCTTTCTTCGCAGATCGGCATGGACGCATAGCTCAGTTGGTAGAGCAGCTGACTCTTAATCAGCGGGTCCTTGGTTCGAGCCCAAGTGCGTCCACCA